>OLFV01000338.1_pt1 | contig 57150 bp, 77 predicted proteins | sample 1605551 | NCBI WGS metagenome assembly OLFV01 (sample SAMEA3888922, study PRJEB22519) | human gut metagenome | biome: human gut; feature: human-associated habitat; material: faeces | place: Denmark | collected 2011 | reverse complement strand
AAGCACTATGATGTAATCTACTAAACTTTTTTACACAAAGTTCTTGACACACCCTTGTACATAGCTATAAGAGGAGAACAAATATGGATAATCTAAAAAATTTGGTAAAGTATATCACTGAAGAAGATTCGTTAAATATCAGAGTATTTTTTACCCAGAAAGGTAAATCAGGATATACAACTTATTGCCCTAATGTTACTCCGGCATTACGTGACAGGATTTTAGAATTGATAGTATCTGGAGTCAGGAAATATCTTGAAACATCTCTGGTTGAATATAACCCGCTTGTAGCTCAGGACGATGTGATAGAATATATTGATGTGTCCCAAATAGGCGGTTACAGAGATGTTACAAAAAGTCTTTTAGATGCAGATGCTGTAAATATTGGTTGCGATATTGATAAGTTAACATTTTATGGGTTAGAAATAAAGGATGAAGACAATTGCACAAAAGCGTATTTTTTTAGAAGGATAACAAAGTTTCGCAAACTTTCTACTAGTGGTTTGTTTGCGTATTTCCAAGGAAATGCATTGCATAAGTTGGATGAGCAAATGCTAGGCATGGATGGTTTAGTAGATATTGCCGTTATAAACTCAAAGGCGTATGTATTTAGTCACACAGCTTTGGAACGTATCTTTAAAATGTCTGATCAATATAACGATCTTGCATGTCAAGCACTTGAAATATTGAAGCAGCACAATAAAATATCAAATTTTGAGCAATTTGAAAATGATTGCTTGGATGATAAAAGAGTGCAAAAAATCTTGACGAAAATGCTTAATGAAGAGAATTTACTGGAGGGAGCGTTTGGAAATTTTGATGCTATTGAAAAAACAATTGATATGTTTGATTTAGATGTAAATATATCGGAGAATGAGAACGGTGAGAAGGTAATTCAATATTCTGGTAACAAAGGTTCACTAATGGAAATTTTGCGGATTATACATGATTCGTATTATACCAGTACAATTAGGAATAGGCAGGGGATAGATGATTATAGGTTAGGGAAGTGATAATATGGGCAGACTGTGTATGAAAATCTTATGGTTTGTTTCATCATATTTTCCTCTGTATATTCTTCTCTTGGTCTTGAATTATGCCTATATTCAAGAGGGATTATCTGAGAATAATTGCAGTATGTCTACGTGTATTTTTGTTTTTGTTATGGTATTGGGGCTGGTATTGTCAGCTGTATTTGTGTTTTTCTTCAAAAATGCCAATACTATAAATTATTTATCGTGTGAACGTATAGAGCGCCCAGATGATAAGGTTATAAGCTACATCTTCACTTATATAACGCCTATATTGAGTGTAAACTTACAAAAAACGGAAACCATTTTTGCTAATATACTTTTATTTTTGCTGGTTATGTTTTTGTATATACGCCTGGATTTGTTCTATATCAATCCTTTATTGATATTTTTAGGCTACATTCCATATAAAGTTAATGGGAAAATGGTCGTTTCGGATATCCAGTTCAATAAGCTTAGAAGAAGAAAATATGATTTGTCCGGATATTATATTACCAACGAAATATTTGTGGCTAAGCGTAAGATAAATAGATGGGTAAACGTGTCAGATACTGACACATGAATATTTTACATTACACCGCAACTATCCTGCACTCTTGGATAGTTGCGGTATTTTTTATTCAGCCGGGCGGAATGATTCTGCCTCCCGCTCAAGAAATCTCACAATTACCATCTGGAACAGGGCAGGCTCCTTCAGTGCCTCAAACTCTGGATAGTCCTTAATGATAGGCTTTACATCAAACTTTTTAATAACTCCGTTTTCAAAGAAAACCAGTAACTGCATATTTGACAATGGCACTACATTAGCAATTTTTATAGACAACATAAATATCACATCCTTACAAAAATATACGCAATACATAAAAATATTGACAAATAAACACGCATAATGTATAATATAATTGTGAGGGGGGATATAATGAAACGGTCAGAGCTTGTGAAAATCTTGAAGAAACATGGTTGCAAATTCATAGAGCATGGTGGCAATCATGACAAGTTCTACAGTCCTTTGACAGGAAAGACATTTCCAGTCTGGCGACACGCCAAGGACATACCGCCAGGCACAGCAAGAGCAATCTTCAAGCAGGCGGGCATTGAGTAAAGTGGAAGATATGGAGGGGCAATAATTCGCCCCAACCATTGATATATAGGAGGAAGATTATGGCTAAGTATATTTTTCCAGCAGTGTTTACATGGAGTGACGAGGATAAAATTTATTATGTAACTTTTCCCGATGTGGAAGGATGCTTTACTGATGGAGCTACAGTTACAGAAGCAATGGAAAACGCTGATGATGTATTGAATCTCATGATTCATCATATGGAAACCACCGGTATGGATATTCCCAAGGCAACAGCTTTGGAAGATGTACCCGCTCCCGGCAAAGGTTTTGTAAATCTGATTATGGCTGATACAGTCGCCTATCAGGAGGTTATAGACAGGGAAAACAACCCCATTAAGTACGCTATGAAAAAGGCGGGGCTGAACATCAAGAAGCTTTCCCTTCTGCTGGATGCACCATATCGCACTGTGCAGGATTGGGTTGCCGGCAAGAGAATGCCGCCATCCTGGTGCCAGAAACTCATTATTGAGAAAATCGAAACATCAGCATAATTGTTGCTATATAGCTGTGTCTCACAATCGGGACACAGCTATTTTTATACCATTTTCGTGGTGTTAGGAAAATGGTATCTCACACTGGCAGTTGTCAACAAATCTTTGACAGCTGTAAGCATTTCGTGCACTTGCACGAAATGCTCCGAAACCTTCATTTATTCTCCAGCTCCTTATATAAATTGTAATTGCGCTTTAGGATAGCTGCGGAGGCCTGACGGATACGCTGAGCCAGTTCTGGAGAGTTTTGGCTGGTAATTACGTGCGGTTCTACCTGTGGCTTGCTTTCTTTAATTACATTTTTCATGGTGGCACTTCCTTTTTAGTGTTTTATAATACCTTTATGTTTGTCCAGCTGTCGACTAGTCCCATCGTATGTGTGACATAATCGAAAGCATGACTGTTTAATCTGCGTTTTAACTTTGTATTCAATGCGTAATTTATTCGGTCCACCAGATGAGAGAATCTTGCTTCCTGCATAAAAGGCTTCATTGCTATTAGCAAGGCCAACATATCGTTAATTCCGTATTTGTACCCTTCCTTTTGCATTACATGGTATATCAAGGACATCGTGAATCGGAAGCCGTGGTATAGGGCGTGGTCTGAAAGAATCCCTGGAAGAAGAATATATCCGCTCGCCATGAGCACATTTATTTCTGAATTTCGCTAAATAATCCACCAAAGACTTGAAATTCTTAGGAGACAAATTAAAGGATTCTGCAACCTTTATTTTCTCAGCATTAAGCATAATGGCATAAAATGAGTTTATCTTGCCAAAGGTCATAACCTTAGATAATACCCACAATGGCACAAAACCATATTTACTCACATAGTGGGCGATAGCCTCGTGGTTGAATTTTCGTTTATTAATCATTTTCATTAAATCAAAAATCATTTCATTTACGCGGGACAGATTTGTTGGACTGCTGCAATTAAAGGATTCCGGCCGTAAATATGATGTGTGATTATTGCCATGATTGGCGGAAAACACATTGATGATATATGACTTGATTACATGCTCAATTCTTAACAGGTCAGGAAATAAAATTTCCCTCAATCTTCTGTCGAATGTATACAAGGCAACTATCTCGTTAAATAATGTGCCTTCCTTATAGCAATCTGGGTTAGTTGAAGCTATAAAAGGAGCCTTGTAACCATTTATAACGCAGTAATAATTTTCATATTCCAAGACACGATACGCAAAATGATAGTTATTGATAAGTACATTTCTGGATTCCAGCAGAGAAATTTGTTCATCTATAGAAATATATGGCTTCATAAATACTCCTTTGCAAAACGAATAGCCCCTATGCAATAAGCATAGGGGCTATCGTTAGTTCGGGGGTATGACGAATCAATTCCCGAATCGCTCTATGCCTATTGTACTGTATTGTAGATAATGTGTCAATCTTTTTAGCAAGTTGGAATGAGCATAACAAAATAATGTGCTTTAACTTTCATTCATGGCGGTGGGTTTCGATATGGTCATGGGCGGGATTTTTTATCTATTGGCTTCCAGCATGGAGACGGGCAGGGAGCTGGTCAGGTCGCCATGCTCTATACGCTCCTGCTCGTATCTGTAGGCTTCTTCCTGCATAGCCCTTTACGAATTGGTATTGCTCAGTGCCGTATTTTTCTACAAAAAAAACTCAGGCCAAGCGCTTGACCTGAGTATGCCCGCAAAGGGCTGTGTCTTTGATGATGTCCGCGAAGGACTTGTGTAGCTAAATAATACACCAAATGTCACTCATAGTCAAGAATAAATGAAATTATCTTTTATGCAGTTGTCAATGGCACACATAGCCTCTCGGTCAAGCTTTACACCAGCCAAAGGCGAGGAGGCGCTAATGGGATCCGTAATACGGAGTTTACTGATAGTTGTAATTTGCCCTATCAAGGCAATGCTGCCCCATTTTAATTTCGCAATTTCATTAGCTAATTGCCTATTTGGAACCTGCTGGATTTTATTATAGAGTTTCTGTAATAATTGGGAGCCTAAAAATACTTCATCTCGTCGAAGCCGCTTTACGCGTTCCGTGTTTTTTAGAGAAGTAAGCGGGACAACTGTTACTATACCTGAGTATGGAGAATCGCAAACAGATACAACAACAGCATAGTGCAAGCCTCCTTCTTCGTGCCCAATTCTATATCCGAAATGAACCTTGATGATTTCACCTCGCTTATAGCATCTATATTTTTTTGAATTGTGCTCCTTTTTCAGCATGGATATATAATCTGTTATCCAATATGACAATAATCCAGATTTTTTCTGTAAAGCAGGATCGGAGGATGTGGCCAAATCCATAATAAATGCATCTAATGTGCGGATAGCCGTTTCTTTTAGTGCTGTTAATTTTTGTATAATTTCCATGTGTTCTCCTTGTTATATAAATTTTCAATTCATATGGTAAATCCTTTCTCTCCCGTCCTGATGGGCGGGATTTTTTATTCCTCACCTTATTCATCATCGCCTTTGAGCTGTTTTAGCAGCTTGGCGGCAATCTCCAAATCTTTCCTGTAAAACCTGTCGAATATGTTTATTATGGCACTTTCTACTATGTGATGTTATAATATAAGAAAAGTATTGTAGAAAGTGAGTTGATGATGATGTACAGATTAATACTCTATTTTGTTACAGTAGCTATGGCTGCAGGTGCAATAATAAGAATATCTGAAAATCCTTGGAAAACAGCCTGTTATTTGATGTTGTTACTTACATTTTGGGATGTTTTCAAAAATTACATACGCAAGTATAATGATAAGTGATCTTAACTGCTCAATACTGGTCTTTAAAGGTTCATCAACGAATGGCGAAATTAAATCTAAAGATTGCTCTAATATAAATAGATATTGGGGTAAATTAGAGTTGGTAACAGGAATTGTGTCTTTAAGCTTTGATAGCATTTCCTGAATGTATTGTTCGATAGAACCCTCTTCATCCATTTCAACAGACAAAATACTATCAATCTGTTGATAAGAATCGGGATGCTCAGTGTGAAGATATTCCAAAGCAGGGAGTATTGCTGACATATTTGATAGTGCGGGAGACATTATAACGGTTGGCATGAAACGCTCTAACTGGAGAAAAGTATTTTGCATCTTAATCAGCGCAGGAACTCTGTTAATATAGTCTAGCGTTCTTTGATATTCAGCCATTGTTTCAGCTATGGACATATATGGTTGTTGATACATTGCAACGGCACTAATAGCAGGGTGGAATGCTTCTGCTGCAGTAGCATACACCGGTGCAAGATGTGCCGTAAGCGCCGCATTCTGCATAGCCAGCGGAGAGTAGGATGGTATGTTCATGCCGTGCTGTAAGGCTTTTAGTGCTGGTGAATTGTATATATGTTGGATATTCTCCGCTCTTTCTAAAATTGGATGTATATTATTTAAATAGTTCTCAATGGTAGTCAATGATAGTGACTCCTTTCCCTCCCGTCCTGATGGGCGGGATTTTTTATTCCTCTCCTCATTCATCATCGCCTTTGAGCTGCTTTAGCAGATTGGCGGCAATTTCCAAATCTTTTTGGGATGCGTTCCGGGAGGCATCGAAAAGCATCTTCATACCAGGATTGTTTTTTAGTTCTTCTGCCATCTCTGCCACCACTGGATCCGAATAGTAGGAGGGGGCGGGGGAGTCTTCCACGGGTGTTTCTTCGAGCAAGAAGCTTTTTCCCACTCCAAAATTATCTGCAATAGTTTGAATTATACCCATAGTTCTAGGCATAGACTTGCCTAGAACCCATTTTCCAACTGTGCTCTCTGATACATTTAATATTTTAGCTAACTCATTCTGATTCATGTTATGTGTATTTAATAAAGTTCTAAGCCTCTTGCTAAATAGTTCTCTTGCTTTAAGGGTTTCCATCACCTCGTTTATAGTTGGCTCATGCCATATCTGAGGTTGAATGTCATGGATACGGTCATATACGATAGATTTCTTTTTTGAATCATTAGGTGTTAAGTGGAAAGCTGGTTGAACTGCATTTAAGTTTTCATATTTTGTAGCGAGTTTGCTATCGGATAATTCACTCATGTTTACGTTGAATAAATCACAGATAGCATCTATAGTTTCAAAATCTGGTGTTCTTTTACCGCTTTCGTACATTGCTATGGTGCTTTTTGCCAAACCAAGTTTTTGACCAACTTCTAACTGAGACATACCGATATCTTTTCTTAATGACTTAAATTTTTTGTAATAAAATGTCATTTTTAACTCACTCTTCTCAGGAAGCTCTGCCGGAGTGGTAGCAGAAAAAGCCCCATCTTCAATTAAGTCTGATTCTGGGATATTTAAAGCTTTAGCTAATTTAAATACGTTATTTTGTTTGGCTTTGTAATTTCCTTTCAAGTAGTTGGTTATCATTGGCCTACTTATACCAGCCTTGTCAGCAAGTTCGGACCTAGTCATTCCTGATTTAGTGAGTGCTTTTTGTAATTTTTCAGCAAATGTCATGCTTATCACCTCTGTTATTATTATATAATAGAATTAAGAAAAGTTAAAGATAAATATCAATATCATGAAAAATAGTTAAGAAAAATTAATAATTTTTATTGACATGGGATAAGGATGGGTATATACTGATTACAGAATTAAGAAAACTTAATTCGAGGAGATGTTAAAAAGGAGTGATAAAATTTGTGTTTTGATTACGGTAAGTTATGTGGTAGGATTAGGGAAATCTTCGGTACAGAGGAGCGATTTGCCAAGGCATTAGGCTTTTCTACAGTTACATTGAGTTTTAAGCTTAATGGTAAAAGAGAATGGACACAGCGGGAAATCAACAAAGCTTGTAAGCTTCTGGGACTCGCAAGAGGTGATATTCCAGAATATTTTTTTAAACTCAGAATTAAGAAAACTTAATTCTGATAACACAGCAACAATCGAAAGGAGAAACAAAAATGTATGTAACCCAAAGATTTTACCTCAAAGACGGCAATGATGAGGGTGCTCTCGATTGCATCGTCAAGGAGTGGGATACCGTAGGAGGGGCGCTCCGTTATCTGCGCCGTTATCAGTGTGGCTCGCGGTATGTATCCTGTGAAATCCGGAATGAGGATGGCAGGGTAGTTTATGTGGAGTACGCTACTCAGGGCGAAACCCTCTATGACGCTAAGGGCAACATCGTGGAATCTGATGACCTGATTGATACAAATCCTGTTGAGAACGGAATCCACGACTTTGAAATGACTGCCAAGGGAATTGAGGATACTGAGGAAGTTCTGGCTACTATGGCTGATATGCGTGAGCTTCTTGAATATAGTCCTATCAAGGGAGCAGTTCTGCGAATCTTGGAGAAGCGATACCGAGAGCTGTTAAGAAAAGAGGTCAGCGACAATGGCACCCCGTTCAGAGTAGACAATGAGCTGGACAAGGTACTGAAAGAATGGACTGACAGAATTAAGCGAAAGGAAGTGAAATAATGGGAAAAACATTTATTTTCGTTGAAGTAACGGAAAAAGGTACTTTGGTTAAGATGAATGGTAAAGCAAGCGAGTTGACAGCTCTTATTGCTTGTGCTGTCCAGACCATTGCAAATAACGGCGGTAAATCATTCAACGGAGTGATGGATAATGTCATGTTTACCTTGGAGAAGATACACAAGGCGGAAACCAAGGGGAAACTCATTGAGGGCATAGCCAATGGCATGAATTACATTGAGGATAATCTAAAGGGAGATATTTTAGAGAGGCCGGTTGAAGCTAGATTAGGGGCCAAGATTATGGCCTATGAGGTATTCAGAGCTGTGACAGGTGGAGAGCTGACAAAATTCGGCCCTCTTTTTGACAGAGCCGTCACTAAAGTAAAAAACATGGATAAATAAAAAGCACCAGCCTCAAACGGAGCTAAGATTAGCAAACACCCCAAAGGGAACTGCTCTATGGTGCACAGCTCCCGGCACCCCCTATATATACATTCGCAGCGTACAAAATCCCAAAATCAAAAGCCGGGGGTTGTGAACTGTAGAGCAGAGAAGAAAAATTGTTGGCACAACAGGTGCCTGCGGTATAGACTGCACCCTCTCCCAGACGGTGGAGGGGATAAGCATTGTTAGTTTTTTCGTAAATTTTTTCGGGACAATGCTGCTGCAGGTATCCGCTGTGCCAGCAGATAAGCGTGTCAGACTCTGACACATGAAAAAAGCCCCGCCGGGCGGAGCTAAGGAAAGGATATTTTATATGAAAAAATGCAAAATCAACGAGTGTTATAGTCATTACCATTTTGTGTATTCTAAAAAAATTCCCAATGGCAATATCCAGGTGGATGTAAATGTATTGACACCATCTAGCAAACTTACATCCGTCATGAATGAAGCCATTGAGATGATAGAAAATGATATATTACAGCGTCAACGTAAAAAATAAGCCTGTATTGAAGTTTTGATATTACCCACGATTTCATATGAAATCTTAATTACATGGAAATATTCACCAGAAACTACAGATACAAGCATATCACCTACCTGTATATCTTCATCTGAGGAGCATTGTATAAAGCGTGCTTCCCGAATACCTCGTAGGCTGCCAAGCTTTGTGTTGTTGCGTATATGGTCGAAATTTTCGCCAAAACTGGATAGAAAAGTAGTATCGAAATCTTTTTTTATGATTTTCCCATTCATAAATATATCACCTCTTACAAACGAATATATCACAAATAAAAGAGTGGTGCAATATATTACACTATGCGAGGATTAGAAAATGCAATTTAGTGATTTTTTACAGAAAAACATTGGTGAGGTCAGCCTTTATAGTTTGGCAAAACAAACGGGTATCTCGCTAAGCCAGATAATTAATTACAGTAAAGGTAAAAGCGAGCCAAGTTTAAGAAATGCAGACAAAATCTGCAAGGCATTAGGAGTGGAGCTGGTGCTGGGAAAATAAAAGCCCCGCCGGGCGGAGCTAAGGAAAGGAGAAGAAGTATGATTGATTATAAAAACCACAAGACAGAAATTATAAGTATGGTGGTATCGCTTATTTCGCTAGGTGTATCCAGTGCAGTGATTCTAATAGGGCAATAGTGGATAGGATGAGAGCTAACATGGAAATGAATATTGGGAAAAATTTCCATAATCGTTCTTCTACATGGAGACGGTGTCTCTTTCGCTCATCTTCAAGTATTTCACGACCGTATGGGGTAACTGCCAAACGTGTAATGTTATCTTCAGGCATTACTAACATTGTAACATCATATACCACTCCATCAGTAAATAGTCGCTGAAATTCCAAGGATGTTTTTAACGGCGAACCGTGAAAATTTTCTATTTCATCATAAGAACGGTGCGGCGCAGAGGCTATATATTCAAGTAGGCGAAAAGTTTTTCTATCCATATCATTTCCTCACATATTCGTTGATTGATTATGGGGTAATTCTAACATATTTGTTATTAAAAGAAAAGAAATGAAAGACAATAAAAAGCCCCGTCGGGCGGAGCTAGGAAAGGAGGGAGCCTATGAAATGGTTTTTCCGTATGCTGGAGGAGCATGAAATATTAATTCCATGCACTGTAGCAGTAGTGACAACGGTGCTCATTAATCTTTTAGCAAAATGATAATGAGATTTGTGATTTTGGAGACTACTTATCACCATAGTGACCTTTGCAGGCTGCTATATAGATAGTGGTTTCATAAAAGCGGTATATCAAGCGGTCTTTTTCGGAAATGCGACGGCTCCAGTAGCCGGACAGGTTGCCCTTTAAGGATTCAGGCTTGCCAAGTCCCTCGTTGCCATTGCGTTCAATGTCAGCCAGGAGGGAAGCAATCTTCTTGGCAGTCTTGCGATCCTCCCGCATCCAGAGAAGAAAATCCTGCCAGGCATTATCAGAAAACATTTTATTCATTCAGCATATCCTCCAGCTCAGTATCAGTTACTTGATGGGTACAGCCGGCTTCAAGCTGACGGACACCTTCCAATATATGCTGGTAGTTCTGGCGGTTGCTGACGATAAAAAGATTCTCCATGAGGTTGTTGTAGGCTTCAAGACTGAGCATGACAATGTTTTTCTCGTTCTTGCGGGTTACTACTACAGTTTCCATATCATCAGTAGTAAGGTCACAATACTGTTTGAGGTTATTTCTAAGAGTCGAATAATTTACAGCTAACATATTAACACATCCTTTCTGAGTATATTGTACAAAATATTGTGCAATATGTAAAGGGAGAATAAGAAAGCCCCGCCGGGCGGAGCTAGGAAAGGAGGGAGAGTGGCGAGAGACGGCCTGAATGTAAAACACACTATCCAATATTCCATTTAGAAAGGAGATGGTTTTATGGAAACCAGGAATCCAAACTTAGTTGGATTTGATCCGGTTAAGTTCATCACAGTGTTAGCCGAGCTGGCAGGTCGCGCCAAAGGCCTGCAGGTAAAGGTAACAGTAACCAAGAAGCAGGATGCAAGCAAGGAAGGGCGGGCAGGATGATGAAGAGACGAGTGCATTGGAAAAGAGTGGTGGGGGCTGCTGCTGGGGGTGCCTTGGCGGTGCTACTGCTGACAGGGTTCTATGACGGTCCTCAAAGGCTGGTAGAAACTACATATGAGGTTCAGGCAGGTGATACCCTGCGGGACATCAGCGAAAAGTTCCTGCCTCTGAATACAGGCAGTAGGCGGTACATCTTGGAGTTCGAACAAGGGATTGTGGAGCTCAACCCAGAGCTTCAACAGGATAGAGGCACAATCTATCCTGGCCAGAAAATCCGCATTAACTATTGGGTTAAGGGGTGAGGCTATGACAGACAGAGGAATTACATGGGCTTGTGCCGTTGCCATGTTGCTGATATGGATTTTGCTATAAAAAAGGAGCTGTCTGAACGAATCAGATAGCCCCTTAGTTTGACCTGATTAGATTATAACACATAAGGGAGATTTTTCAAAATGAAAAATGATTGGATATATGTAAGAGCAGTAAGGGTGCTTATCCCTAGGGATTTCATGAAATATGGCAAGCTGCAGGAGATTAAATCTTGGGCTGATAATGTTGCTGAGGTAGTGGATGAGATGAATAAGCATACAGGCATTAAGGTAGGCATGCATATAGAGGGGGATTATGTGTTTGTAATGTGTCGGAATGACACGGAAAACGAAACCGTTTGCGACTTTCTCAGCAACAAGCTTCCTAATGTGGATATATGCAAGCCATTTCCAAGCATTGAGAAAAAGACTTATGAAGGTATATGGGGGCCATATATCCGTCATTGATGAATGGAGGAATGTTTTATGGGTAACGTAGATAAGGCTAGGAAGAAGCTGGAGCAGGAGAATCTTACAGCTGGCAGTGCTAAGGATAGAGTCAGAGAAATTTTGTTTTTGTGGCTGGAGGCTTCACCCGATGAGGCTGCTGAGCTGATATTGAAAGAGGGCAAAACGGTAGGCGAAGCATATACCGCCATGAGAGAAAATGCCAGCAAAAATAGGGGCAGTGCAAGCTGTGTATGTACACCGCCGGAGGAAGCAATAGGTATCGTCTTAGAATACTTTGGCATGAAAGATGTTCAGCAGAAGCTGGAACATGGCCTCTTGTATAAAATGATGATGGCAGCCAGCAAGAAGTTTAGGCCGTATGGAATGGCGGAGCCAGAAATGGAAAAACCGCATCCGGTTGCGGAAGCAGAAACTAAGGCAGAGGCAGAGATTGAGGCCCCACTACATAGAGTGGACTTATCAGCATTTACGATGGAGGGATTGTTATGACTGTGGATGAGGTATTATCCCACTTTCCTGACGAAGTGCCGGCATAATTTCTCCATGAGGCCAATAATGTCAGGCCTATATATTTATTTCAAACCGACAAAGAAGGTAATACGGTCTGCGGTAACTGTGGCAGTAGCTTTCAGAACAGTTACCACAAGCATTTAGGACTTGGTGAGTGCCCTTGCTGCCATAAGCAGGCTCGTGTTGTGCACATGACAAAGTATCACAAGCCGGAGGCACAGAGATTGCGGGAAACCTGGCTGACGTATCATTGGGCGCCATCTATTAAGGATCCGGATATATTGACCTGCACTGCTATATTGAGCTGTTATTGGTTCTCCAACACAAAGCCTTGGGAGTCAGAACCCTATAGATATGTGGATGCACGGTATATATTCGTACCCAATGAGGGTGGTTACTACATAGCCAGAAGCACAAAATTTCACAAAAATTTATTCTATGCAGGGGAATACTATAATACTTACTGCGCCCAGCCTGCCAAAGCAAAGTGGGTTTTGCGGAATAGTTGTCGGGATAGAGTCAATACATACAGCCTAACCAGCAAAGTAAAAACAGCCCATCCGAATGTTAGACAGATAAAAAAAGCGGTAAAGGGACATGCCCTGCAATATGTATTTGACTCTATGAAGGATGCTATGCGGGAGGTTTGGAGGCAGATTGATGTAATGCAGATGCTGGCTAAATATCCTTTGCAGATAGAGTATCTGGCAAAAAGCGGATTTAAAAGTATTTTAATCTATGCTATTCAATCATGTGCAGGACTGGGAGCTGCGTTTAATATGCGTGGCCATACATTAAAGGAAATATTAAGAGGCAAAATTCCAAAGTCAGATATGAAGTATATTCAGGAACACAATATAAATATACAAACATTACAGCGGTATCAGAAGATTAGAAAACACCTTATGGGAGCTGATATAGATATGCAGGCGGTTAAAGAGAAGCTGTGCATATGCCATATGATGGATATAGAAAAAGTCATGGAGCATGTAAAGCTAAAAAAAGCCCTGCTGTATCTTGAGAAAAATGACTCTATGTATGGTATGGGCAAAAGCTATTTATTCAGCACATATGCAGACTACCTGCGGGACTGTGAGGAGCTGGAAATGGATTTCACGGAAAAGGCCACACTCTTTCCAAAGGACCTGGAGAAGCTTCATGTAAAACTACAAAAACAAATAAAACGCAAGAGAGACGAAGAAGCCGAACGCAAATGGATAGCTAGACAAAAGAAGTTAAAGGCTAAGTACAACTTCAAGGCGGATGGATATGCCATTGTGGTTCCTAAGAAAATCAACGACCTAATCCGGGAAGGGAAGGATATGCATAATTGCGTGGGCGGCTATGTTAGCAGAGTGGCCAGCGGAAAGACTGATGTAGTGTATATCAGAAAAGTGGCCGAGATAAACAAATCCCTAGGCACGATGGAGATATGTGACGGCTGTATCAAACAGGCTAGGGGAAAATATAATCAAGACTTACCCAAAGAAGTACAGGATTTTGTAGATAAATTCCGTAAGGAAGTTTTGGAGAAAAAGAAAGGCAGGAAAACAGCGTGAATGAAGTAACGAAAGAAAGCCAATTACCAGCAGAGCAGACATTGACTCAGTTGGCAGCTGAAATAAATGCTATAAAGAATCATGTTCGGGAAACAGTGTATATTGCTACCTGTCGCATAGGTGAGAAATTATTGCTGGCCAAGGGGGCTGTAGGGCATGGCAATTGGGGCCGATGGCTGAAGGATAATGTAGATTATTCTGAAAGAACCGCCCAGAATATCATCACTATATACAAAAACTTCAACAATAAAGAAACTAAGTTATTTGGCACGGTACCGGATGCGGAGCTTCTGGGCAAGCTGAATCAGAGCCAGCTTTTAGCGTTATCTTCTATTAAAGATGAAGAGAAGCGTACTAAGTTTATGAATGAGCACAAAGAAGAACTTCCAGATATGAGCAAGCAGGAGCTGACCAAAGCTCTAGCTGAATTAAAGGAAGTCAAGGAAACTGTGACCAAAAAAGATGCAGAGGTAAAAGCTTTGCAGCGCGACCTAAGCCGGGCGGATAAGCAGCATGAGGCTATGGCCCAGGAAGTAGAAAAGTATCAAAATCTGTTTGAGGATACAAAGAACCAATTGGAAGAAGCCAAGAAGGCACCGATAGAAACTACCACTGTTACAGTTGAGAAGATGCCAGAGGATAAGGCGAAACAGTTAGAAATGTTACAGGCTAGAGTGGCAGAGCTGGAAGCGGTAAAACCGGAGCGTACACCGGAGGAAAAACAGCTGATACGACACTATGAAAACATTCGTACTGAAATAGAAGCTCTATTAACTCAGCTTAGTTATATGGAAGGGGAAAAGAAATATAACTATGGCAAAGCTGTTAGAAACTTAATGAAGGGCGTTCTGGAAATGACGGCCTGGGCGGAATAATTATATAGAAGGAATTTGCCTCAAAGGGTTCGGTGGAGCCCTTTGGGGCTTGTACTATGGTAGTAACAAGTGACGGAAAGAAAAAATAGTAAATGAGTTTGGGGTATAGGGAGTTATGAAGAACATCATCAGGAAGATTAAAAGAAATAGTTCTAAACAGAACACCAAAGCAAATTATGTTCAGGTGTCCTATTTTAATTTTACTGAGGGTGCTCTTCCTGGGTGGGGCCCTAGAAAGTATCGGGAGTCTACTCCTAAGCAAAAGAGACTTAATGCCAAGAAAGCTAAGAGATATTTTGAGGCTCTAGTAGAAGCCAATTTTAAGGGTAATAGAGATTTGGTAGTACACCCTACTTTCAGTGAAGATAATTATCCAGAGTCTGAGGAGCAGGCCCATAAGCTGGTGAAGAACTGGATAGCAAGATTAAATTATCGTCGTAAGAAGCTGGGGCTGGAGAATTGCAAGTACATCATAGTCTTTGAGAAAAGCCCTAGAGGCAGAATGCATTTTCATGTACTGATGGATGGCCAGCTCTCAAGAGAGGTAGTCGAAACTACTTGGCGGCTAGGCTACTGTAATGCAGACCGTCTGAGAAGCGACCCGAAAATAGGGTTGCAAAAAATCATTAGCTATCTTTCTAAGGGTGGCATAGATGCAGAAAAGAATACAAAAAGATGGGTGCCAAGCAAGGGATTGATTAAGCCTTGGATATCTTGCAGCAAAAACACAAAAATATCCTGCAAGCGTTTTGAGTTGTTGAAAAATATCCCTGAGGACTCTGAATTTTTCAGGGCAACCATCGAAAAGGATAATCCGGGCTACGAGCTGCAGGATGTGGAAAGGAGTATAAGCGAGGAAACAGGGCAGATGTACCTATTCTGTCGGATGCGGCTAAAGCCAGCGGTGAAGAAAAAAGAAAGGCATGTGAGAAAAATCAAAACCATTGATGCAAGACATGGACCGAGAATATGCGCCCGCCATCGTGAGGAATTAACTCCTGCTTATTACAGAACAGGAAGCATTAAATATAGATATTGAGGCTGGGGTAGGAAAGAGGAGACAAGGAGAAATGAATTTATTTACATTATCGGAGAGTATGGACAATGACAGAAAGCAGGCCAGATGGTATATACTCAATTACGAGGAGGCACGCAGAAATTATGAGCAAAGCAAGGCAGAGGCCTTGTCACCTCAGAATCCTGCCAATCAGAATGCTGGCGGTCATGGTGGTAGTGTCAGCAGTCCCACTGAGTTGAAAGCCCTCCGTAGTATCACATATGACCGAGAGCACAAGGAATATTTCTGGCTAAAGGCTGTGGAAATACTACAGCGGACTCTTAGTCCACAGCGTGTGCTTTTTCTAAAGGTTCGCAGACAAGCAGAACTGAATAGAGGAACTACAGCAGGCAGGCCAGCGTGGATTGCATATACACAGACTCATTACATGAGTGAGTTAGAGAAAACATTTATACAGGGCGAGGCACAGATTAGCGAACGGAGAATCAAAACTATGTGGGCTGATATGGTGAACAAAGCTGTAGAGATATATCTGCGAATAAAAAAATAATAAAAGACATGTCCCAAATTATTTGATTTATGTGTTATTATGTTATTGTGCATGAAATGGTTCATGATTAGAAAATTATATTTGAATTGCTATAAAGGGCATCTCTATACAGAGGTGTCCTTTTGTATTGCAGCCCCCCGGGTGTTGTGGGTCCTCCCTATGGGTTTTGCGACCTCGGGTCTGCGAGTCGCGGAATTTCTCTGCGTGTGAATTAAAAAAACAGGTTGACAATCTGACAAGGAGGTAGGGAGGCGGCGGATATAGAAGCTAAGGAAACCAACAAAAAAACGCGTGCGCGCGTCATAGTTGAAGAAAAGTTTGTTTTTTCCACTGCTGATACCTGTGAGTTTTTTGATATTTCTCGTGAAACTTTGTCAAATTGGCAGAAAAAAGGAGCGCCCAAGCTCAATCGTGGCAAATGGGACATCCGAGCTATCATGCAATGGCGCTATAACATGGGTGGCCAGACAGAGAGTCCAGAGACAAGAAAGCTTAGAGCTGAAGCGGATTTGAAGGAGGCAAAAGCCCAGCAGGAAAAGATAAAATTGTCTGTGACAAAAACGGAATATGTGTCAGCTTCCTATGTCCAAAAAGAGCTGGCCCGCTTGTTGGCGAATTTGAAGAAAAGTTTGCTGGCAATATCCCACAATGTGGCTTCTGATGTGGGTTCAGCGGATTATGAGATAGCTGAAATGGTAGAAAAGTCTATTGACAAACGCATAAGCGAAGCTTTGAAAGAGCTTTCAGAGGGGCGGTTATATGGCACGAAAAGAAAAAAAGCAAAATGAGTTGGAATATCCATCTTTTATCGAAAATGCCCTCAAAGCCCTGCGCCCTCCTGAAAGATTAACAGTGTCTGAATGGGCAGATAAACATAGGATTTTGTCGGAGCTGGATAGTGCATCCCCTGGGCGGTGGCGTACAAGCAAGACACCGTACCTGAAGCAGGTTATGGATAGCTTTAATGAGCCGTCTGTACATGATATTACATTTTGTGCCGGCTCCCAGCTAGGCAAGACTGCTGCTGAGCAGAATATGATAGGATTTTGCATTGTGCAGGATCCAGGGCCCATGATGATTGTATATCCTACTGAGAAGCTGGCTAAGTTTACCAGTGAAAAAAGACTGCAGCCCATGTTTGAACTGACACCTTCCATCCGGGACAGGTTTCTAGTTCGGGAAAGTAAGGATTTGGAGCTGAGTTTTGACGGAATGTACATAGCTTTGGTGGGAGCCAACAGCCCTTCTGACCTGTCATCCCGTCCTGTGCGGTATATTTTCTTTGATGAAATAGACAAATTCCCCGCCTGGTCTGGTTCAGAAGCCTCTCCTTTGGAGCTGGCTGAGGAAAGAACCAAGACCTTTTATAATGCCAAAAAGGTGAAGGTATCTACCCCAACACTGAAAAGCGGTTATATTTGGCAGGGGTGGCTGAATGCAGATACACAGTACAGGTATTATCTTCCTTGCCCTTACTGTGGGGAAAAACAAATTTTGGAGTTTCCTCAGATTAAGTGGCCAGAGGAAGCGGATGCCAATACTGCCTCAGAAACAGCTTGGTATGAGTGCAAATATTGTCACCAGCAGATTGACAATAGGCAGAAAATACAAATGCTTCGAGATGGGGAATGGGTTGGAGAAAAGAAATGCAGTGGCAAGGTGCATAAGGTGGCTTATCACCTATCGTCCTTGTACAGTCCTTGGCTAACCTTTGGTGATGTGGCTGCTAAATTTTTGTCCAGCAAGGATACCCCGTCCCTTTTGATGAACTTTATTAATTCCTGGTTGGCTGAGCCTTGGGTTGATAAATCCAGCAGAATGCAGAGTGATGTGGTTATGGAGAAGCAGCTGCCTTATGACAGAGGCAGGATGCCGGCAGAAGCACAGATTTTGACCTGCGGTATTGATGTTCAGCTTGACCATTTTTGGTATTCAGTAAGAGCCTGGGGACCACATTTGAAAAGCTGGCTGGTTGATTATGGCAGAATAGAAACCTGGGCGGATGTGGAGAATGTGGTCAATCGCAATTATGCGGATATGAATGGCGAGATACGCAATGTTAATCTGGCCTGTATGGACTCTGGTTATAACACTGATGAAGTCTATGCTTTCTGTGCTCAGAATATGAATGTGGTTGTACCTACCAAAGGAAGCTCAACGCCCTTAAAGTCCAGATACAATGTGACGATTTTGGACAAGGGCAAGGGCTTTGGCCTTAGACTTTATACCTTTGATCCAAATCAGCTAAAGAGCTTTATTGCTTCCAGAATGTGTATAGATGCAGGCTCTCATGGTTCATGGAATGTCTATCAGGACATTGACAGGGAGTATTGCGATCAGATATGTGCTGAGCAGTTGGTGGAGAAAAAGGATAAAAAAGGCAAAATTACAACATCATGGGAAAAGGTCAGCAGTCATGCCCAGAACCATCTGCTGGACTGTGAAACCAATAATGCGTTGGCTGCTGAGATATTGGGAGTCAGGTATCTCATGGAGCAGGAGACAGATAATAACAGCGGTATACAGCCAGATAAGCAGGAAGAGGATTGGCTGGGGCTGGATGATGATTGGCTGTAAAGGAGGTGAACAGCTTGGAAATAGAAAGACTTAAAACACAGCTTGAAGGAGTAAGGGCGGCTATTGCTGCCATTGAGGGAGGTGCGCAGGAGTACCAGATTAACAACAGAAGGCTGGTAAAGGCAGATTTGACCGCCTTGTATAATCGTGAAAATGTCTTGGAAACAAAGATAGCGCGTATGGAAGGCGGTGACATCTATTTTACCGAGCTGGGGCGTTTATGAGATTGCTGGAAAAAGCTATTGCTGTGATTTCTCCCCAATGGGCTTATAAAAGAGCCATGTACATGGAGGGAATAAGAGCCTATGAAGCGGGGGAAATCAATCGGTTTAACGGTGGCTGGACTCCTATTAATGCTGATACAGAGAATACTGATAAGAGCCAGCGCGACCTGATCAAGGCTAGGGCAAGGTATCTGGAAAACAACAGCGATATTGCAGGAGCTGCCATATCTGGTATGGTGCGTAATGTTATTGGTACTGGCATCAAGCCTCAGGCTTGGACTGGTAACGACAAGCTGAATTGCCAGATTGAAGCTCTTTGGGAGGAATGGATAAGCAAGGACAATTGCGATATAACAGGTCAGCAGTCGTTTTATGAAATGCAGGCTATGCTGCTTCGTCGCAAGATTGTTGATGGTGAAATCTTAGTGAAAAAGGTGGTATCTCTCAGGGGAAAATTCCCGCTTCGATTGCAGATAATCAAATCTGACCTTTTGGACTCTCAATTGTTATTTGCACCTAAAAGCAATCATGTTATTCGTTCTGGTATAGAGCTGAATGATCAGCTAAAGCCTTTGGCTTATTGGCTGGATAAAAAGTCACCGGATGGATATGTACAGTTTGATCCAGAGCGGGTGCCAGCAGATAGGATTATTCATCTGTGGACCAAGAATCAACCCGACCAGATTCGGGGCATGTCTGATTTGACACCGATTATAAAGCGATTGAAGGACACACAGGATTATCTTGATGCTGAGACTGTTAATGCTAAGATAGCTGCCTGCTTCTCTGTATTCATCACGCAGGATGGTATTCCTTCTGGTATTGGCCGTTATGGCAATGCTAAGGATTCAGAGGGAAAGCAGCTGCAGAGTATTCGGCCGGGCATGGTTAAATACCTGAATCCTGGGGAAAAGGTAGAAACTGCCAATCCGTCAAGGAGCATTACCAGCGCTAAGGATTATGTAGCGTTGCAGGAGCGCCTGGCAGGGGCAAGCCTTGGCCTGTCCTATGAGCTTATGAGCCGGGATTTCAATAATGCTAATTTTTCCAGTGCCCGACAGGGGTTGCTGGAGGATAGAAAGACCTTTGAGCCATTGCAGGAGTTTGTGGCCAGCCACTTGTGTATGCCTATTTATGCAGAATGGATGGATATGTGTGTAACTGCTGGGCTGCTAAAAATCCGTGATTATTGGCAAAACAGGGATAAATATCTAAAGGTTCAGTGGATGTCTCCAGGCATGAACTGGATTGATCCTGAAAAAGAGGTTAAAGCTGATATATTGGCCATCCAAAATGGCGGTAAGACTATGGCACAGTGGTGTTCTGAACGCGGTTATGACTGGCGGGAACAGTTGGCGCAGATGGCATTGGAAAAGAAAACTGCCGAAGATATGGGGTTGATCTTATCCATTCATACTCCGGTATCAGTGCAAGCTGCCATGAGTAATCATACTGATGACTCCCAGCAGGGAGAAAAGGAGGAAACAAATAATGCCGAAGATAAAGAATAAAAATGAACCTATGCAGCGTACTATGCTGGGTGGATTTGCTTTTGTCCGAACCAATGAGAGCGAGACTGAGGGCGAAAATCCTGAAAGCAGAACTATAGAGCTGTCTTTTTCCTCCGAGACTCCAGTACGCAGATGGTTTGGTGATGAAATCCTGCTTCATGACAGTGGTGCAGTTGACCTGAGCCGTTTACAGGAGATAGGTGTAGTTCTTTTCAATCATGATTCAGATAAGCCTATTGGGGCTGTATTATCTGTGGAGCTGGATGAAGCTGAGCGCCGCTGTAAGGCTACAATTACCCTTGATACTGATGAACAAAGCGAGCTGATTTATCAGAAAATCCGCAGTGGCACTCTAAAGGGTGTTTCTGTAGGTTATCGTATATTGGAATATATGGAGCTGAAAGCAAATGAGGTAAGCAGTGATGGGCGGTTTACCGGCCCTGCAACCATTGCTACCAGATGGGAACCATACGAAATTTCCATTGTGTCTGTACCTGCTGATGCTGATGTAGGTGTTGGCAGACAGATAGAAAAAACATTGAAAAACGAAGGAGATGCGGAAATCATGCCAAAGAAAAATGAAAATGTACAAGTAGAGGAACAGGAACCTGTACAGAATGACAACAATGCCCGTGAGGCAGAACCAACTAATGTAACTCAGGAGGAGGCGGTGCAGGCAGAGCGCCAGCGCACAGTAGAAATTACTGCTTTGTGTCGTAATTTTGATATGGATGCTGATGAATATATCCGTTCCGGCACCTCTGTTGAGGAGGTGAACAAGCTGGTGCTGGCCAAGCTGGCAGAAGAACGCAAGCCAAGCAATATTTCTGTTAATGCTGATGAAACCGATAAGTTCCGGGCGGCTGCCACTGATGGCCTTGCTATGCGTGCAGGTATTGCTGTGGACAAGCCGGCTGCTGGTGCTGAGGAGTTCCGTGGTAAGCGTTTGCTGCGGTTGGCTTCTGAGTGCGTTGAGCGCTTCCAGAATATCAGCACTGCCAATATGTCCGATGAGGAAATTATACGCTCTGCTTTGACTGGTACAGGTCAGTTCTCTGGTATTTTGTCTAACACTGCTAATAAGAGTATGGCCCAGTCCTATCAGACTGCACCTACTACTTTCCAGCTATGGACCAGCACCGGCAGCAATTCTGATTTCAAGAATGCTACCCGTTACAGAATGAGTGAGGCTGATGAGCTGGTGAAGCTGACGGAAAATGGTGAGTTCAAGAACAGTGAGCTGAGTGAAGCCTCTGTAACTGCTTCCATTGCTACCTATGGCAGAAGCTTCAGCCTTACCCGCAAGGCCATTATTAATGATGATTTGGGTGCTTTGAGTGCTATTCCTGCTAGATACGGAGCTGCGGCTCGCCGTATGATTAACGCAATGGTGTACAAAATCCTTACCGGCAATCCTACCATTGAGGGTGCAGAGCTGTTCCATAGTAAGCACAACAATCTGTCTGCTGTTGAAATTTCTGTGGAAGGTTTGGGAGATATGAAGGCCAAGATGGCCCGTCAGAAGAATATTGGAGGCAAGGAGAGCCTGAATATTCAGCCTGCATATTTGATTGTTCCACCAGAGCTGGAAATTACGGCTGCACAGCTGATTAATTCCGTAGTAGATCCTACCAAGGCCAATGCTACCCCAAATCCGTTTGCTAATCGTTTGAGTGTAGTTTCTGATCCAGAGCTGACTGCTGGCAAGGAGTTCTATCTGGCATCTGCACCAGGCTACTGCCCGACTATTGAGGTAACTTATCTTAATGGTGTGGAAACTCCAACTATGGAGAGCGCGGTACAGTTTGATACCTTGGGCATTAAGTGGCGCATTTATCAGGATGTTGGTGTAAATCTGCTGGATTATCGTGGTTTGGCCAAGTCTTCCAGCAAGTAAGAAAGGGGTTATGAACAATGGCTATGACAAAGTTTATTCAGGATGGTGCTGTTATTGATTATGTAGCAGCAGAGGATATTGCCTATAGAGATGTTGTGCCTATGACTAGCCGTATTGGTGTAGCCTGTGAGGATATTGCTTCTGGCAGTATAGGTGCGGTGGCTCTTACCGGTGTTTTTGAAATGCCATGTGTAACTACTGCTATTGCTGCTGGCGATGCAGTATATTGGGATAAAACCAATAAGAAAATTACCGGTACGGCTGGGGAAAATGTGCCGGCTGGTATGTGTGTGGCTGCCAAGGCAACCAGTGTTACAACTATTCAGGTAAGGATTGGTTGAGATGGGTTTTCGTGAACAGCTGCAAGCTGACATAGATGCAGTTTTTCTTAATGATTCAGAGTTTGCGGAGATGCATCATCTGGATAATGTTGAGTGTCTGGCTGTAGTCAGCAACGATACCACATCTAAAAGCACTAGAGCCCTGGGCGGGCCTCGTATGACCGATGGCCTGCATGGGGACTATGCTACTGTGGCAGTAAAGAAATCTGATTTGCCTCGTGTGCCTGTGCAGGGCAATAACTTCAAGCTTGATGGCAAGCTGTACAAGGTGGCCTCCTGCACAGAGGACATGGGAATGTTGAATATTACTCTTGTTGCTAATCGTATGGGAGTGATGTGATGATTGAGGTAGATGCCAGAGGCATAGAGCAGGCTCAGGAGCTTCTGAAAGATATTCCGGGAGCCAGTAAGAAGGCTGTGAGTACAGCCTTGAGAAAGAGCCTGCGGAATGCCAAAAAGGAAGCTATAAAGAAGGTAAGGGAACGCTATACCATTAGAAAAGCCGGGTATGTTAGCAGAACCATCAAGATGAAGGTTGAGAACATGGCCGGTATTCTTTCATCCAAAGGACCTGTTAATGATTTGGCTTACTTTAAGACAAATCCCAAGACAGTGCCTAAAAGGCGGCCGCCTGCTGGCAAATACCTATACAGTCAGGTGGTAAAAGGTCAGGGCGGTACTATTGCCCATGCTTTTTTGGCTAAGATGAAATCTGGTCATGTTGGTGTATTCCAGCGAGCGGGAAAAAATGCCAATAGTGTGCCATCTTATTGGCGTTCAACTTGGGGATGGGGAGCACATAAGGGTAGGGGCGTAAAAGAAGCTATTAAAAAGCTTTCCGGCCCATCAACACCGCAGATGTTGGGGAGTCCCAGCGTAACGGAGTTTGTTGCCAAGAAAATGCTTGAACGCATGGACAAAAACCTAGAGCATGAGATAGATGCTTTTTTGAAAGGGTATAGACGATGATACCAACAGGACTTATTAAGGCTCTGGCTGATGAAGTCAGGGAGGCAACCAAGGATTATGTTATGAAGGCAGAGGGACAGGAAGATAAAAAGGTTTCTGTCTACTGCCAGCATATTCCTGATGAAGATTTTCAGACGGACACCTATTATCCCCTTGTGATTATCAGTGTGCAGGATGTGGTGGATGAGGGCGATGGTATTTCCACAGCCACCATCGGCATGACTATAGGGGTATATGGTGAGGATAAGGACGCATGGATGGATTTGCTTTCAATCATGGAGCGCATCCGTCAGCGGATATGTAATAACAGGACTGTGGCCCGTAAATATCCACTGGAATACCCCAATAAGTGGGAAACAGTGGAAGCACAGCCATATCCATTCTGGTTTGGCTATGGAACTGTGAAATATCGTGTGGGCCACCCCAATCCATAAGGAGGGTTATTATGGCAGTAAAGAAAAAGATTGAGGATATAAAAGTGGAAGCGGAGCCTGTGATGTATCTTGGCCCCACTATTCCACAGGCTGGATTGAAAACCAATCAGCTCTATTGTGGCGGTATCCCTGAGAAGTTCAATCAGGCACCACTAAAGAGGCTGTTTGCTAAGCCTTTGGAAATTGCTGCTTTGAAGGCAAGTATTCAGAAGGCTGGTACTGTGGCCAATCTGGCCTACAAAGAAATTTTGCAGGAATGGAGTGGTAAATAATGGCAAGCTATAAGCATGGTGTTTACACCCAGGAGCAGGCAACAAGCCTTGTACCTATGACGGAAACCGATAGCGGTTTGATTGTGGCATTTGGTACGGCACCTGTTCACAAGGGTGATATTAGCGCAGTGAATGAGCCAAGACTGTGCTACACCTTGAAGGAGGCGGTGGCTGATTTTGGCTATAGTGACGATTGGTCAAAATATACTCTGTGTGAAGTCATCAGACAGCATTTCACATATTACAATATGGCGCCTATCGTGCTGGTTAATGTGCTGGATCCAGCCAAGCACAAGAAGCAGATAACTGGCAAGCTGGATTTTAGTGGCAATGAGGTAGTAATCAAGGGCGAGGTATTGCTGGATACCTTGAAAATTACATTGTTATCTGGTGAAGCTCTGGCTGATGATTGTGTGCTGGGTACAGATTATATTGCAGCCTACAATGATGATGGGGATGTACTGGTTACAGCTCTTGAAGGTGGCAAGCTGCATAACGTGGCCGCTGTTTCGGCAACCTACAATGTTATTGACCATAGCCTTGTAACCGCCAATGAGATTATTGGCGGTGTTGATGAGGCTACAGGCAAGGCAACCGGCATGGAGCTGATTGATGAGATATTCCCAAGGTTTGGCCTTGTGCCTGGCATTATTATTGCTCCAGGCTTTAGCTCTCAGCCGAGTGTTGGAGCGGTTATGAGTGCCAAGACCTACAATATCAGCGGTCATTTCAATGCAATCGCTATTGCAGATATTCCTGTTGATACTGTAAAGAATTACACTAATGCATCTGAGTGGAAGAACAGTAACAGCTACACAGACAAGAACATGATTGTCTGCTATCCTATGGTGAAGCTGGATAAGGAAATTTCCCATATGTCCACTCATATCGCCAGCATCTGCAATCGCACTGATGCGGAGCATGATGATATTCCGTATTATGCTCCATCCAACAAGGGGATGAAGATTAACGGCACCTGCATGGCAGATGGCTCTGAGGTGTTCTATAACAATTCCCAGGCTGTTTATCTCAATCAGAATGGCATTATGACAGCAATCAACTTCATTGGTGGCTGGAAGTGCTGGGGCGTTCAGTCCGCAGCATATCCAAGCAATCCGGATGTGAAGGATAATCAGATTGTACAGCGCCGTATGTTTAACTGGGTGGGTAATACACTGATTACAACCTTCTGGAGCCAGGTGGATAATCCTACTAACAAGCGATTGATTAACAGTATTGTTGACAGTGCTAATATCTGGCTGAATGGCTTGACCGCCAAGGGTGCCCTGCTGGGCGGACGGGTAGAGTTCCGTGAGGATGATAATACTACCACAGGTCTTATGGATGGCAAGCTATATTTCCATGTGTTTATGACACCTCCGGCAGCAGCCCGGGAGATTGAGTTTATTCAGGAATATGATCCTGATTATATTTCCACATTGTTCGAATAATGGGGAGGGAAGAAAATGAGCAGTGTTAATGTTGTACCCAGCCATTTGAATAATTTTGAGTTTTATTTGAATGGCGGGAAAAAGCCCGGTGTGGTGGATGTGACTCTGCCTAATCTGGAGGCAAAGACTACCACTATTACCGGTGCGGGTATCAGTGGCGATATTGATATGCCTGTCAGCGGTCATACCAGCAATCTGACTGTGGAAATGAATTTCCGTACTACAGAGGAGACTGTATTGGAAATGGCCGAGATTCGGGCCTATGATTTTGAGCTGTTCGGAGCTGTAGAGACCTATGATGCTGGTACTGGTGAATATATTACTAAGTCATTGAGGGTTATGCTGAGACTGCTGCCTACTTCTGTAGAGCTTGGTAAGCTGTCGCCGGCAGAGACCATGGATACCAAGCTGACTGGTTCAGTTATTTATTTGAAAGTGTCTGTAGACGGGGTAACTAAGATTGAGGTGGATAAGCTGAACTATATTTACTACGTAAATGGTACAGACTTTCTGGCCAAGATTCGCACAGCCCTTGGGATGTAAGCAGTAAAAAATGTAAGAGGGCGGCTATTGTGGCCGCCTTTTGAATTGGAGGTAAATATTATGGCTGATTTGGAAAAGGTTGTTGAAATGCCTATTGAGACAAAGTTTGATATGGAAAAACTGAGAACCGGATTGGAAAATCTAACTGGTCGGGATTATATCAGTGCTGAGCGTACAGCAAGGCGCAGTGGCGAGAACTCCCCACTGTTGCAGTTTACAGGGGCGTTTCATGCGGCACTGGCTGCCAAGGCTATGGGAGTAACCTATGCGGAGGTTTGTGATTTGCCTGTAAGGAAATATACCTTGGCTCTGGCTATGGTGACTAATTTTTTGTTCGGAGATTTGGCACAGACAGACATGGAGACAGTATAGATTATGATCCCATAGGGTGTTTTAGAAAAATAGCTGTACTGCTCAGGGAATATGGCAGCATAGAGTATTGGATGTCAATGACATTTGATGAGCTTGTTAAGTGGGTGGAGGAAATCAGCGAAAGTGTAAAAAGAGCAAAAAAATAAGCCCTGAGTAGGGCTTAAAGATTAAACACCTCCATAAGTGCTTTATTTAGGACTGTGCTTTAGCTGGTGAAGATAATAACGTTCACGTTTGTAGGGGTTCATGTCCAGATGATGCTCATATAAAAACATGCTAGTTTTTTTATAATGCTCTATGCTGGCAAGGTATTCCTTTTCTTTTATCTTACGGCATTTTTCTTCTTTTGCCATTTTTATTAAAGTGTGACTAAATTCAAAAACAGCATAAACAAAACAGAAGATAATAAATAATCCCAGTATCGTCAACATATAAATCGCCCCTTTTTATTTTATTATATATTAACCCTGTTAGGAGGTAAAGGTCTTTGAATAAAATATTTGAATACGCAATGGTTTTAAATACCAGCCTCCAAGGCAATCTCATGGCTAAAGCGATTGAATCAAGCCAAGGATTGGCTAAATTAGCTAATGAGGCTAAAAAACTTGCTAGAACAGAAGAAATCGTCAAGGAAAAAATGGCTGGTGTACAAAACCAGATCAATTTAAACAGAAATGCCAAGGAACAGCTTCTAAGTCTGCAACAACAAGGAATAGGTGATTCTACTAGATTGGCTAATAGTCTACAGCAGTTGGAATCAGAATATACACGGCTAAAAAATTCTATGAAGCCTTATAAAGCAGAGTTAGAGCAGGTTGAAAAACTGCAACGGCAAAATGCTAAGGCACAGCTTATGGGGAATGCAAAAGCTGCTGGTGGAAAGGCAATGGGCAGCATAATAAATGCAACTGGTACTATAGCAGCAGTATCTTCAGTGGGGAGTCATTTAACAGGAATGGTTTCCACCGCAGCAGATTATGAAAGTGCTCTTTCAAAGGTTCAGGCTATCACAGGCAGTAATGCCGAGGAAATGGAGCGCTTGCGAGCTACAGCAAGCCAGCTGGGGGCAAGTACCATGTTCAGTGCAAAGCAATCCGCTGAGGCTATGAGCTATCTAGGTATGGCAGGTTGGAAAACGGAGCAGATTATAGCCGGTATGCCTGGTCTCTTGGATTTGGCTGCTGCCTCTGGCAGTGATTTGGCCACTGTGGCGGATATTGTTTCTGATGATTTAACGGCTTTTGGCATGAAGGCAGAGCAGGCAGGTCATATGGCAGATGTTATGGCAGCTGCATCCACTAATGCTAACACCAATGTAGAAATGATGGGCATGACCTTTAAATATGCTGGTGCTGTGGCTGGTGCTCTTGGCTATAGCTTGGAAGATGTATCCTTGGCAACAGGATTAATGGCTAATGCTGGTATTAAGGGAGAGCAGGCAGGTACAAGCCTTAGAGCCATTATGACAAGACTCGTTTCTCCGCCAAGCGATGCAGCCAAGGCTTTGGATAAACTAGGAATATCAGCTAAAAATGTTGATGGTACAATGAAGCCCTTTAGGCAGACCATGCAGGAATTACGTGAAAAGTTCGCGGGCTTGTCTGATGCAGAAAAGGCAGAGCTAGCCAGCAGTATAGCAGGTCAGGAAGCCATGTCAGGTTTCTTGTCGGTGGTAAACGCAAGCGATGCGGATTTTGCTAAGCTATCCAATGCTGTAGATAATGCAGATGGAGCTGCAGGGAAAATGGCCAAAACCATGCAGAATAATGCCAGAGGTGCGTTGACAAAGCTAAAATCAGCTATGGAAAGTATAGAAATTGCTATAGGTTCCACGGTTTTACCGATATTGGCCAGCTTCGCCAGCAAAATAGCGGATATAGCTGGAGAATTTGGCAAATGGGCAGAGGCTCATCCAACAATTACCGGTATGGCGGTTGCCTTGGCGGGTTTGGTTGGCTCTGCTGTTATAGGTGTGTCTGTATTTGGAGCACTGGCAGATTCGTTTATGGCTATAAAGGCTGCTGCAGCAGTTTTTAAGGCTTCAAGCATGTTTGCAGGCTTATCAGGTATGATGGGGCCATTGGCTGGCGTTCTGGCCATTGGTTGGCCGTTAGTAGCGGTCATAGGTGCCATAGCAGCTGCAGCAATGCTGCTGTATTCCAATTGGGATGCTGTTTGCGAAGTTGCTGCTGTTGTATCTAATAAAATATCAGCTGCATGGGAGCAGACCAAGGAAAGATTACAGCCTGCCTTCGATACCATCAATGGAGCCTGCGAAAGGCTTGTGGGACTATTAGGTGGAGCTGGAGAAGGTTCATCAGTGGTCAGCGCTGCCTTGAATACTTTGGGAGCCGTTGTGGTTACTGTTGTTGAAATAGCCTTATCTGGATTTGCGCTGATAATAGAAACCTTGGCCACAGTATTTGATACGACTGTTACAGTTTTCGGAAATATTCTTGATTTTGTAGGGAATGTATTCACAGGAAATTGGCAGGGAGCCTGGGAGAATATTGTAAATATATTCAGCTCTGTATTTGAAGGAGTTTGGAATATTGCCAGCAATATTCTTGGGCGAATTACGGATAAAATCAGCAGTGTGGCCAGTGGACTGCTTGGCTTAGGCTCTGGCAGTGGAGGCGGCCAGGATGTGTCCCACAATGCTGATGGCGGTATCTATCGCAAGGGAGCTTTCCTGACAACATTTGCAGAAGAGGGCCCGGAGGAGGCTATTCCACTTGATGGCAGTCGCCGGGCGGTGAGCCTTTGGCAGCAGGCTGGACAGATGTTGGGAATGTTGCCAGAGGGCGGCTCATCGCCAGCCTCTGAGGCATTGGCTATGGCAGGCAGTATAAGTGGTGGTAATGCTGGCAGCAGTACCTCCAACCAGAATGTCAGCATATCCATACCGATTACCATCAATGGCAGTGCTGACAGTTCCATGCTAGGAAGTATTCAAGACAATGTGAAAGAGGCGGTATTAAGAGCCTTGGAGGAAATCCGCCATGATGAAAGCAGGGTGAGCTTTGCATGAGAATATATATAACTTCTCTTGGTGATGAATGGGATTTTATCGCCAAGAAACAGCTGGGTAGTGAAAAATATGCCACCAAGCTGATTGAAGCCAATGAGCAGTATAGAAATACACTGGTTTTCCCTGCTGGGTTGGAGCTTGCTATACCAGATATAGGGGCTTCGATTCCCTCTATACTGCCACCTTGGAAGAAGGTGACATAATGCAGGCAAGACATACTAGAGTAAGGATAGTTTACAACAAGGAGGACATATCAGAGCAGATTGCACCATTTTTGGATAGCTTTGACTTCAAGGATAGTGCGGATAGTATAGCTGATGATATGAGTCTTAGCCTTGAAGATAGAAAAGAGCTGTGGGAAGGTGATTGGTTCCCTGATAAAGGAGCCACCCTGAAAGCCTCTTTGATTTTTACCAATTGGGGTACAGAGGGGGATGTGGAAATTCCCATAGGAATCTTTGAGGTAGATGAAATAGAGGTTTCTGGACTGCCTCACAAGGTGAAAATAAAGGCGGTTTCAGTTCCCAGCAATAACGAGCTTCGAGGAGCAAAGAAAAACAGGGCATGGGAGAAGGTAAAACTGTCTGCCATAGCCAAGGAAATAGCAGACAGGGCGGGCATAGGCCTGTACTTGAATATGCGTGATGATGAGGAAATTGAGCGCCTGGAGCAAAAGAATGAATCAGACCTTGCTTTTCTTACGAGGGTAGCCAAGGAAAAGGGGTATGGTGTAAAGTTGTCTGACAGCCAACTGGATGTTTATTATATTCCTGATTTGGATAATCTGGATCCGGTGCTGACTATCAAAAAGGCAGCCAGCAAAATCAAATCTTATAGCTTTCGCTCCAAAACAAGGGATATATATAAGGCCTGCCATGTGAAGTATGAAAATGCTAAAAAAGGACAGACCATAGAATATACCTTTGAGGATGCCCGCAAGGAAGATGGCCAAATCTTGGAGGTTCATAAGGAAGTTGCTGATGTGGCTGAGGCTGAGAAGCTGGCCAGGGGGGAGCTAAGAGAAAAGAACAAGGATGAAGTTACTGGGCGGATAGCCTTGACAGGAGCTATTAATAACAGCCTGCTGATGGCTGGCCTGACTGTGCAGGTGGAAGATTTTCATAAGTTTGATAGGAAGTATCTGATTACTTCCACATCCAACGCTGTATCAAGCAGTGGATATTCCTGCAATATAGATATAAGGCGGTGCTTAGATGGCTACTAAATATGGGAAAATTTCAAGCATAAATCCAGAATCCGCCAGGGCGAGGGTGGTTTTTGATGATGCGGATGGCATGGTGTCAGCAGAGCTTCCCATTGTCTTTACCTCTACCGGTAGGGATAAATTTTACCATATGCCCAAGATTGGGGAGCAGGTAGTGGTGGATGTGCCAGAGGATAGCCATAATGGTGATGGTATTATTCTAGGCAGTTATTACTCAGATAAACAGCTTCCTGAATGTCAGAATCCCGATAAATGGCGGATAAAATTTGCTAATGGGGATTATATAGAGCATGACAATACTACTGGAGATTTAAAGATTATCTGTAGCGGACACATCACTATCAATGGTGCAAGAATTGATTTGAATTAATAAGGAGGTGGCAGAGTGCCAGCAGTTACAAGGCTAGGGGATAGCACAACAGGAATCTGTGATTTAAAGCTGCCATGCTGTCCTCATGGACGGTCAGGCAGTAATGGCAGTACCAGTCCCGATGTTTATGTAAATGGTCTGGGATTGCATAGGCTGTCAGATGCAGGGCCAACAAACTGCCCTCATGGCGGTACATTCAAGACGGTTTCCGGCTCTGCCACAGTGTACTGTAACGGCTTGCCAGTTACCAGAGTAGGAGATACTACACAATGCGTTGTATGTGGCCAAAGTGGTTCCCATACATCGGGCAGCGGTAATGTATTTGTGGGAGGGTGAGTGTATGAGCTTTTGGGATACCCTGTTGGATTTGATGGGGACAGTAAAAAATAAGGAAAGCAAAATAGGCTCTCTGGGGGAAATTGCTTTTGAGGTTTCCAATTATGACAGAATTATCACGCTGGACAATTATAGCAAGAGCATATCCGCCAATTATGCAGAGCATGAAGTTATTGGCAGTAAGCCCTTATTAGAGTTTACTGGCGCCAAGCTACAGACAATATCCTTTGATATTCGAATTAGTTCCTATCTAGGGTATAATCCTAGATCGCAAATGGCCAAGCTGATTGAATACTGTGAGCAGGGGGCAATATTGACCTTTATTTTAGGAGATGGCCCGATTGGAGAAAACAAATGGATTATTGAATCTATTTCTGAAAAGGCGGAGCAGTTTCTGGGAAATGGTGAAATCTTATCCTGTGTGGCTTCAGTCAGCCTAAAGGAGTACATAGAGGATGAGGTGAAGGCAGATGAAAATAATTGATGTTACGGCCAGTCTGGAGCAGATTGAGATTTTTCCGGACAATGAACAGATGGAGGTTATCCAAAATGTGAAAACAATCCTGACTACAATGCAGGGCACTGTTCCTCTTGATAGGGATTTTGGTATTGATTCGGAGGTTATAGACAAGCCGGTAAATGTAATCAGGCCGTTGATAGTAAAGGAAGTAAAGGAAAAGCTGGCCAAATATGAGCCACGAGTAAAATTTATTTCAATGTCGTGGAACGGCAACGGCTCAGAGGGTAGGATTATTCCTGTTGTAAGGGTGGCGATTAAGTGAAAGATATAAATTTTGTTGAAACGGATACCAATACCATCAAGAACAACATCATAACAGGCTATGAGACTCTAACGGGAGTAACGCTTTCCAGAGCTCACCCTGTCAGGCTGTTTTTGGAGGCATTGGCTGCCATTATTGTGTGGCTGATGAATCAGATTAATTTTGCGGCAAGATGAATATGCTAGCCTATGCGGTAGGGGATTACCTTGATCATATCGGTATATTGGTAGGCTGTACCAGAATATCAGCAAGTGCTGCAAAGACAACAATCAAGGTCAAATTATCAGCCGTCAGGGAGTCAGCAGTGATGGTTCCTAAAGGTACAAGGATAGCCACAGAGGATAATGTGGTTTTTGTTACTGATGAAAATACAGAGATTGCAGCCGGCAGTACTTCTGTAAATGTAGGTGCCACATGTGAGACTATGGGAGCTGTAGGCAACGGCTATGGAGCAGGAGAAATAACCACCATCATAGACCATATAGGCTATGTGGAGTCTATGAGCAATGTGTCTGAATCGGAGGGCGGTGCTGAGGCTGAGGATGATGAAAGCTACAGAGAACGCATCCGGCAAGCCCCAGAGGCTTTTGGCAGTGGGACGGATGGCTGGTACACATATCATACCAAAGCCGTATCTGATTTGATTGGTGATGTATTTGTAGAGGGACCAGAGGACAGGGTAGCAGCAGGCGAGGAAAGCAGGCCCGGCGAGGTGGTTGTTTATGCATTAAATAAGGATGGCACTTTGCCAGGGCAGGAGCTGAAGCAAAGCATCAAGGAATATCTGACTACTCCCAGGGTTCATTATTTAACAGATATGGTATCTGTGGAAGATCCAACCGTTGAGAAGTATGATATTTCCCTGACCTATTGGATAGACAGGGCTGATAGCACCCAAGCAACAGCAATTCAGGAAGCTGTAAAATCAGCAGTAAGCAAACATGTTGAATGGCAACGCTTGAAGCTTGGCAGGGATATAAATCCATCAAGACTGATAAGAGATATTGTGGTAGCTGGCGCTAAGAGGGTAGATATTACTGCTCCAGAATTTAAGGTCATTAATCCTCATAGCGTGGCCATAGCTGAGCATATCAATGTGGTGTATGGAGGGCTGGAAGATGGCTGAATATGGCTTGTTGGACATAATGCCCGAAAATCTGCTAACAGATAAGAATATCAGGAATATCGCCAATGTCATTGATAAAACCTTAAAGGGGATTTATCCCAAAACCGCAACACCTGCGATTATCAGTAGAATTGATGAGTTGGACAGTGATACTGTTGATTCTTTAGCCTGGCAGTATCATGTGGATTTCTACGATGAGGATTTACCATTGGATGTTCGTCGGTCGCTGGTTAAGAAGTCTATAGATTATCATAGGCATATGGGGACGAATTACGCTGTTGAGGGTGTAGTTAATACTTGCTTTCCAGAGGCAGAAATACATGAGAACTGGGAATATGATGGCAGGCCTCATTGCTTCATGGTAACGACCATATTTCATGGAATCCCTGAAATGGAGGAAATTGACAGGATTGTACAAGCCATTAATTCAGTTAAGAATAAACGGAGCTGGCTGGACGGTATTGGCTTTACGAGAATTAATCCTGTTAGGAGATATAGGGGATGTGCAGTATCTACTATGAAATCGTATATTATTGGCCCGCCACAATCTAAGGGTGCTATTGTTAGCAGAAATAGATATAGGGGTGTGGCTGTACAAACATACAAGGAGGTTAGAATCTTATGAGTAATTGGTCAGACACACAAATAACCGCCAAGGGGCGGGCTTTGGATGCCAAGGTAACTGCTGGTGCAACGACTTTGGTGTTTACAAAAATGCAATTGGGTTCTGGCATCGTGGCTGCGGAGAATGTTGATAATATGGAGGGGCTGGATTCTCCTAGAATGGATTTAGGTATTAGCTCCTGCGCAGTCAGCAAGGCAGATAATACTATCTGCAGTGTGGTGGCGGTGGCATCTTCCAATAATGTAGAAAACAGCTTTCTGATTAAGGAACTGGGACTCTTTGCTACTGATCCAGATGAGGGGGAAATCCTGTATGCTATCATGTTTGATACCGAGCCGGACAGGATGCCTAATAAAAATGTTGCTTCACCTGTTACTTTGACATTTCAAGTTAATGTTATGAGTGCCAATGCTGCCAGCATAAAAGCCGTGATAGATCCAGCAGGGTTGATCAGCATGGCTACACTGAATGCCGTGGTGGATGAGCATAATAATGATAAAAATGCTCATGGAATAATGCTGGATGAGCACAATGCAGATGGTAAATCCCATCAGGACATCAGAAATAAGATTACAGCAGATATTGCCAAGCATAATAAAGATGAAGTGGCTCATCCAGACATCAGACAGCTGATTGTAGACCACAACACTAATCCAAAATCTCACCCACACCAGCTCAGACCGTCCTTAAAAAGGGCTACAGCATATGCTAAGGGGGATATATGCTTTCATGATTCACTACCGTCCTGGGCATATTTAGAGTGTATAACAGCAGGTACGACAGCAGAAACAGAACAGGATTTCGGGGAGGGCAGAGCCTCTGACCACCTGACAGATGGAACGGCAGTGTTTATTGTACGGGATATGAGGTGCAAATACCGTACAGGGCAGATAGTTACAATATGGGGTATACCAGCAGATTATGACTATTTGCTTTTATGTGATGGCAGTCAGATAAGTGCAGAGTTGTATCCTGAGCTTGTGAAAGTGCTAGGCGGGAACATATTGCCAAATTTAGCGGATGGTAAATTTTTAGAGGGCTGGATAAAATCAGGTACAGTTTTTGGGGCTGGACTACCTAACATCTGGGGATATTTCGGTGATATTGTCGGAGGAAGCAACAAGCAAGTAGCAGGTGCGTTTGGAGCCGCGGATAATATTATCGGAGGTAAATACTCGAATATCACAAAAAGTTTTGGTGTGTGGGATTTTAACGCATCAAGAAGTAGCCCGTTATATGGTGCCAGCACCACAGTACAACCTTATGCTATGACAGTAAAATACTATATTTGCTATGCAGGGTAAATAGTCAATATCCTGCTAAGAACAGGAGTGATTATTTATGTTACAAATAGGAGATACTTTTCAAGACGGTTCAGCGGTTTTTAAGGTAAAGAAATTCGGAGCTGATGGTGCTTTAGTCGGCTCTGTGACATGGTATGCTGGTGCAGGCACACCCGAAAATTATCTGCTATGTGATGGCAGTGCTGTAAGCCGTACAGACTACGCTGATTTATTTGCGGTTATAGGTGCTACATATGGAGCTGGTGACGGTAGCACAACTTTCAATTTGCCACTGCTGACAGATAACAGATTTATTGAAGGCAGTGATGTATCAGGCACTCAGCACGAAGCTGGATTGCCGAATATTACAGGAACAAACGGTATGGGTAATGTTGCGAATAGCGGTGCTTTTTATGGCTACAATGCACACCCTAGTTGGGGTGAGACGCATAATGACTGGATAAGAACAGGGTTTGATGCTTCACGTTCATCAGCAATCTACGGGAGAAGTTCTACAGTACAACCACAATCTTTAACTTTGAGACCACTAATCAAATATATTTAAGGAGTGATAAAAAATATGAAAGCATATAGATTTAATTCTGAAACCCTCATTTTTGAAGGTGAACAGGAAAGACAGATTGACCCAGTAGCCAGCAGGAGAGCTGGAAAAAATATTTACCTAATGCCTGCTAACTGCACAGAGGCTAAACCACCAGCAGGCAAAGATGGCTTTGATATTGTCTTTGTCGATGGCAAGTGGAGCTATAAGGAGCAGGAGAAAAAGGAAGAACCAAGCCAGTTAGAGCCTTACGAGCCTACCACGGAAGATAAAATTAACCAGCTTGACAGTCAGTATGAGCAGGACAAAAAGACTCTACAAGGCTACTATATGGATTTTTTCATTGCTGGAGATACTGAGGGCATGGAGTCAATCAAGGGAGAGCTTACAGCTCTTGCCACTCAGTATGATACAGACATTGAGGCCTTGAAAGGTGGTGAAGAATAATGGCATACAAAATCAAAAAGCGGTGTATACGCTGCTTAAAAGTGCTTCGTGACGATGGCACTTGTGGCAATGTGAAGTGCTCACGGTACACACCTGAGAAACCTAAAGAAGAAAATACTGAGGCTGAGTAGTGCGCGAAAGGCTGGGAGAGGGAAGCTGCGGCAACCCTCTCTTTTAAATTGGAGGTGATGGGATGGGTATTGAATTAGGTTCCACATTGCAATGGGTATCCCTGTTTCTTGCTATTTGTGGAATGTTTAATTACGTGGTTGTTAAGCCTTTACGGCTGGCTATTGATGATTTAAGAGGCATGATAGCTGAGATAAGGGCAGATGCAGAACAGGGCAGAATAGAAAGGCATGTGATTGAAGTCAAGCTGGCTAGAGTAGAAGACTCTGCCAAGTCTGCACATCATCGGATTGATTCTCTGGAGCAAAGGAAGTGATGTATGTGATGAAATTGCAGACAGATTTAATAGTAGGGGCGGGGCTGGTTATAGCCCTGCTAGCTTCTATATTCACTGGTGGCAGTGTAGAGCTGCAAACTACAATAGGGAGTGGCTTGATTGGCTATTTCGGTCGTGTAGTGCAAGAGCACAAAGGTTAATATATTTATAGCCAGTATGAATATATTTAGATGGTACCGTAGTGACCATAGATAATTATTCAGATTGGCCAAGAATAAATAAAGGAGTGATTTTTATGAAGGTGTTTATTAATCCGGGCCATGCGCCCAACGGAGTGCCCGACCCAGGGGCTGTTAATCAGTACGGCGGGTTGAAAGAAGCTATTGTAGTCAAGCATGTGGGCGATTTAGTAGCAAAGTACTTGATTGCTGCAGGTGTAGATGCAACAGTGTGTCAGGACGATTCTTTGGCTACAGTGGTTAACACCTCCAACAGCATGGGAGCAGACGTGTTTGTGTCTATACATTGCAACAGTGCTACTAATTCGGCAGCAGAAGGCACGGAAATATTTTATTTCTACAGCTCTGAGCAGGGCAAAAAGCTGGCTAACTGTATTCAGTCCCAGCTGATAGATGCAATGGATACCATAGACCGAGGTATCAAAGGCGCAAGACCTGGCACTAATGGGCTGTACGTACTGACTAATACGGATGCCGTGGCAGTGCTGGTGGAGTTGGCATTTATCAGCAATCAGGATGATGTGATTTTGCTTACTGAAAATCAGGATGACTTTGCACGAGCTATTGCAAGGGGTATTACTGACTATCAGTTGATGATGTAAGGAGGAATTTTCATGAGCAAATGGACAGCTTTTCGGGATGATATTGTAGAATCTTTGCAAGTGGAAGAGGTCACTGAGCAGGTTAAGCAGAATCTGACAAGGCAAATCGTTGAGTCTATTCTTCCTGCTGTAAAGACTGCTGCCGATGGCTTCACTGCTAAGATTAAGGAGCAGGCCAAGACGGAACAGGGCTGGTGCAAGATTCGTGACATGCTTGTACTGCCTCTTGTGATTAACGCTGTAATCTATGTAGTGGAAACAGTGCTGACTAAGACGCTGGAAAAGACCACAGTATAAAATAATAACGGCTACTCAGAAAATATATCTGGGTAGCCGTTATTTTAGTATACAGAAAATATAAAAAACTTGAATAAATGATTGACAAATCAAGACAAATGTTGTATAATATAATCAGAGTGAAGGAATGGAAATATTAGAGGTAATAGAAAAGGCTACTACCATTATCTTGAATCTTTTAGCAATTGCCCTTGCGATAAAGGAACTCAAGAAAAAGTAATAGCCACCGCGGAGGCCCTTCGGGGCTTCCGCCTTTACCTCAGTATATCATATTCCGACGATATGAAAAAGTATTATTTGTGTTTTTTAATAGCATCCTTATCCAGCATAAAGATACTACTGAGCAAAGATTTTTTTGTAGGCATGGGTACATTGGATTATGCTCTACTGATTTCCGCTGTAACTATGTGGGTTGTAGCTGGTTTTACTTATTTCAGAAAAAGTCAAAGGAGATGATAAAGCATGGCAGAAACTAAGAAAAGCAACGGATGGGGCGGTAAACGCGCAGGCGCTGGCAGACGTCCAGGGGCTGTTGATGGTACAGAAAGAAAAATGCGTTCATTGAGGGCATCGGATGCAGAGTGGGAAGCAATTAAGGCTTTCGCAAAATTCATCAAAGATCATCCAGAGAAAACACAGACTATATTAGCTGAGTGTAAATAACAAAGAGAGGCTGGCAAATTTATAGCTCTTTATGATTTGTCAGCTTCTTATTCGTGTAAGTGTATGTTGTATTACCATAGCTCATAACAGTTACTGGTATGAATAGGGTATTTGGTGATGAGAAGTTCACAAATTAAATGAAATAATATATAATGTAAGAAAAGAAAGAGACTGTGGTGTATAGATGTGTTGTTCCAGTACGTGGCAGAACAGGAAAATAAAAACTAAAGTTCTTTTTTAAAATACTTAAATATATAAAATCACCAGACGGAAATCTTCTGCCTGGTGTTTTTTTAGAAGTCGTAAAATATTAAAGGCTTAGAACAGGAAGATATTATGAATGAGGTTATAGAGGAAAAATTACAGCTTCTGCCGGAGCGGCCAGGGGTTTATTTGATGAAGGACAAGGCTGGCGTTATTATTTATGTTGGCAAGGCTGTTATTCTCAAAAATCGGGTACGGCAGTATTTTCAGAACAATCACCAGCATGCTCCCAAGGTTAGGGCAATGGTGGAGCGGATTGAGGATTTTGAAATCATCATTACTGGCTCTGAGGTAGAGGCTCTGATTTTGGAGTGCAACCTTATCAAGAAATATCGTCCCAAATACAATATCAGTCTCAAAGACGATAAGATGTACCCCTATTTAAAGGTTACGGTACAGGAAAAATATCCTCGGGTTTTTATTACCCGCAAGGTGCTGGAGGATGGAGCCAGGTATTTTGGACCTTATACAGATGCCACGGCCTTGCATAGATGCTTGCGGCTTTTGAAGAAGATGTTTCATTTTCGTATCTGTCGGCATTTGAAGGAGGGGCAGTCCTGCTTGGAGTACCATATCAAGGGCTGTCTGGCGCCCTGCATTGGTCAGGTGGACACAGAGGAATACAGAGCTATGATCGGCAAGGTCTGCCTGTTTCTGGAGGGAAAAACCAGACAGGTTGAGATTGACTTGAAGCAGCAAATGGAGGAAGCGGCGGAGGCACTGAAATTTGAGCAGGCTGCCCGTCTGCGGGACCAGCTGCAGGCTGTCCAAAAACTGGCCAAGATGCAGCAGGGGATTATTCGCCGTGAAAGAGAGGAAGGTGTGAACCGTCTACAGCGGGTTTATGACCAGACCACAGGGGCAGTAGAGGAGCTGGGCCGCTATCTTGGCTTGAAGAAGGCTCCTTACCGTATGGAGTGCTTTGATATATCCCATATGCAAGGCTCAGAAACTGTAGCCTCTATGGTGGTTTTTGAGGGGGGCGTAGCCAAAAAATCTGATTACCGACGTTTCAAAATTCGCAGTGCTGAGGGTAAGCCTGATGATTTCAAATCCATGCGGGAGGTTACCACCAGGCGTTATGGCGCCCCTGATGCAGAAATGCCTGATTTGATTGTTATTGATGGCGGCAAGGGACAGCTAAGCTCTGCTCTGGAAATTATTCGGGGAGCAGGGCATCTTTTGGTGCCTGTGGTAGGCTTGGCCAAAAGGGAAGAGGAAGTCTTTCGGGAGGGAGAATCAGAGCCGGTGATTCTTCCTAGGGATAGCCAGGCCCTTTTCCTGATACAGCGGATACGAGATGAGGCTCATAGATTTGCCATTACCTATCATCGCAGGTTGCGAGGCAAGCGCAATATGGTGTCGGTGCTAGACCATATTGAGGGAATTGGCCCCAAAAGACGGCAGCTGCTCTATGAACACTATGGAGAGCTGGAAAAAATCAAGGAAGCCTCTGTGGAGGAAATGGCAGGCTTGGATGGTATGAATCGTCCGGCAGCAGAGGCGGTATATAATTTCTTTTTGGCGCAAAGGAATTTGCGTTAAAAGGAATTGACTAGGTTGCAGAAATAGCTGTAGACTAAATTGGATAAATTAAAGGAGTTGTGGAGGCCTATATGGGACAGGTAGTGTTAATTAGCGGAGGTACATCTGGAATTGGCAAAAGGTCAGCGGAGCTTTTTGCCGCAGGAGGCTATCAGGTAGCAATTTTGGGCCGGGATGCAATCAAGGGGCGGCAGGCGGCAGAGTCCTTGCAGCAGTCCTATCCTCAAACCAAAATACTTTATATACAGGGTGATGTGTCCAAGGCGGAGGATTGTGCCAAAGCTGTGGCTCAGACGGTGCAATGGGGTGGCTCGCTGGATGTACTGATTAATTCCGCAGGCAGATATTTTGAAAAGGCTTTGGAGGATGTTACTGAGGAGGATTTTGATGCCATGCTGGGCATAAACCTCAAAGGAACTGTCTTTATGACAAAATATGCTGTGCTACAGATGAAGAAGCAAGGGACAGGCAATATTGTTAATATCTCCTCTGATGCAGGTATTCATGGCAATATGCTTTGCAGCAGCTATTGTGCCTCCAAGGGAGGAGTCAATATGTTTACCAAGGCTATGGCCTTGGAGCTGGGGCCCTATGGTATACGTATCAATGCGGTATGCCCGGGAGATGTGCTGACACCATTGACAGAGGCTCAGCTCAAGCAATATCCGGATAGGCAGGCGGCTTTGCAGGAAATGGCTTCCGTTTATCCTCTAGGCAGAATTGCTACCGTGGATGAGGTGGCAGAGATTGTTTATTTTTTGGCCGGCAGCAAGGCTTCCTTTGTTAATGGTGCTCTTTGGAGCGTTGATGGAGGCCTAACTTAATAAAATATACAAGATGGTTGTTGATATATAAGTTCCTTATGTGCTAAAATTAACAGTAAGGGATTCGAGGTGAGTTTATGGGAAAGAAATTTTTGATAATTACAGCATCAGTCGGCTCTGGCCACGAAAAAGCAGCAGGAGCTATAGCTGAAGGTGTCAGAAAATCCTTTCCTCATGCTCGCTTGGATATAGTTGATTTTATGAGCTGGCATACATCTGCTGTCAATGCTTTGATGAAAGGCTGTTATCTGAAAATGCTGGCTATGATGCCCAATCTCTATGAGTTTATGTATCAGTTTACAGCTGGTAAGAGAAAGGGTGGCTTTATTCAGCTGCTCATGGCCTATGCCATGTCTATTTCCATCAAGAATTTGCTGCGTAGATATGAACCAGATGTAATAATCTGTACCCATCCTTTTCCCGCAGAGGCGGTTTCACATCTAAGTGAAAGATGGCGCAGAAGGTTTTTATCAGCAGCGGTTATTACAGATTACTCAGTGCACCAGATGTGGATTTGTCCTCATATGGATTTGTATTTTGTAGGCTGTGATTTTATGGAAAAACAGCTAATAGCAGATGGTATTAACCAGAGTACCATACATGTTACCGGTATTCCTGTGGCCCAATGTTTTCAGCATGAGCTGGACAAGGCTCAGTGTCGCCAGAAATTGAATCTGGCTCTGGAGGAGCCTGTGGTGCTTATGATGGGAGGAGGCCTTGGCCTAGGCCGTATTGGTTTGGCTCTGGAGCAGCTGGAGACCATGGGGGAGTCTTTGCAGCTGGTGGTGGTAGCTGGACGAAACAAGGAACTTTTGCGTAGGGCAGAAGCCGCTAGACAGCATTCACATCATAAAATTACAGTTTATGGTTACACTGACAAGATTAACCAGCTTATGGGAGCGGCAGATGTACTGCTGACGAAGCCGGGAGCCTTGACCTTGACAGAGGCTATGTCCTTGGGACTGCCTATGCTTTTGCATGAGCCTATTCCAGGACCGGAGACAGACAATGCCAGATATATGTCAGGCTGTGGTGTTGCTATTTGGCTTCATGCAGGCGATAATGTAGCCTATATACTAAGACAGCTTTTGGGAGATAGAGAAAAATTGGCAGCTATGGGAGAGGCTGCTAGAATAGCTAGAAAGCCGGAGGCTGTAAAAGAAATAGTGGAAGTCATCAAAGAGAATATGGACTTATACAATTAGTGGTATTGGAGTGATTCGGATTGGCAGTAAGTAAATTAAAGAAAAGAAAAGACGGTATATGCATTTGTCCAGAATGTAATGGAGACTTGGTTTATTTGCCGGGAGGCCAGATAAGGGTTGTTGCTGGCAAGGTAGATTATGATAATATAAAGCCTAAGCTTGTTTGCACAAAATGTGGCAAATTTTATCGAGAGCTTCTGCATACAGGTTATTTTGATGTATTTAAGGCTACGGAGGAGGATATATCCTTAGCTAAAAAACAAAATGGTGATAATAATAAAAAAATCAGAGAAAAAACATAAAGAAAACGGGAGATATTGCTCCAGTGCGGCTAAAACGGGATGCCAACAATCAGGCAGAATGTCCTCGCTGTGGTGCCAAAATGAAATATTTGGAACCAGAGACTGCTAAGATAGTTAATGGACGAGCGGATTTTTCGGATACAGTGGCAAGATTTCGCTGTGATGAATGTGATTCTCTGTATAGACAGATTGCTTCTACAGATTATTATCAGTGGAGTGAAAAATAGGAGAAAAGCAAGTGAAAGACGGTAGAGTACAAAATACTAAAAAACAAAAAATTGGAGGCCTTAGCCTGGGCTGGTTGTTAGTGACTTTGTGTGTCCTAATTTATGGTGTATATGTAATAGGTGATAAGGCTATGACTATTAGCCAACTGAATGGTGATATGGACCAGGCACGTCTGCGCCTAGAGGAGGCTCAGAGGGAGAATCAGCAGCTAAAGGACGAGAATGCCAGTCTTTCTGATGATGCTTATATAGAAAAATTGGCTCGGGAAGAGCTGGGTATGACTCGCAAAGGTGAAATTCCTTATATCTATGCTGAGAATAAATAATTGACACTTGGTACAATATAAGGGTATAATGACGATTAAGTTAATTTTTGAGGAGGAAGAAGTATTTTGTCCATTGAAGTTGGAAGTATTGTTGATGGCGTTGTTAGCGGCATTACAAATTTTGGAGCTTTTATTAATCTGCCGGAGAACAAGGTTGGCCTGGTGCACATTTCAGAGGTAGCAGATGTCTATGTAAAGGATGTTAATGACTTTCTGAAGGAGCAGGACAAGGTCAAGGTTAAGATTTTGTCTGTGGATGACAAAGGCAAGATTGCCCTTTCCGTAAAGCAGGCTCAGGAGAAAAAGCCGGAGGAACGGCCACAGCAGCGGGAGCAGAGAAGCTTCAATGCCCGTCCTCAGCGTGAGGGTGGCGCACCTATGCGTCATGAGGGATTCCGTGCATCTGGCGGTGATTTCCGTCGCAGCAACAGCCGTTTTGGCGGTGGCAGCAATGCTTCCTTCGAGGATAAGCTGTCTCGTTTCCTGAAGGATAGTGATGAGCGCCTGACCGATCTCAGCCGCAAGACTGATAGTAAGCGCGGCGGTCGTGGTGGCGGACGCAGAAGATAAGGACAGATAGATGATGCAAAGGAGCAGCCTCTTAGGTGCTCCTTTTTAATTTTCAAAGACTTGAGGATGAAATTATGGATTTTTTAAAGACATTTTGTCAGAATTGGCAGAAGAAAATCGCTTTGTCTCCTCATAGCATGGTGATAGTAGCCTGCTCTGGCGGTATAGATTCTTTGGCTCTGCTAGATATGCTGTGGCAGATGAAGGCAAGGCTCCAGATAGAGGTAGCTGCAGCACATTATGAGCATGGTATCAGAGGAGAGGACTCACTGGGAGATGCGGCCTTTGTTCAGGAATTTTGCCGTCAGCAGGGAATTGCCTTTTATTTAGGTTCTGGCAATGTACCTTTGGAAGCCAGTCAAAAAAATGAATCCTTGGAAACAGCAGCGAGAAGAATGCGCTATGGTTTTCTTTATGGACTTCGGGATAGGCTGATGGCAGAGGGGACGAGGGGAGTATATATAGCTACAGCCCATCACGGCGACGATCAGGCAGAAACCCTTTTGATGCATTTGCTAAGGGGCAGCGGTATTCGTGGTTTAGGTGGAATTAGAAGCCGTCAGGGCTGCCTTATCAGGCCCTTGCTTTTTGCCAGAAAGAGCCAGCTGACAGCCTATTGTCAGACAAGGGAGTTAACCCCAAGACATGACAGCACTAATGATGAATTGGAGTTCCTGCGAAATAGGATTCGTTTGGAGCTGCTGCCTTTGCTGGAGCGAGAATACAATCCAGCTTTGACAGAGGGACTGTGTCATTTGGCAGAACTGGCTGCCCAGGACGAGGAATTTTTACAGGCTAATGTAAAAAATGCCTGGGACAAGCTGGTGCACCAGGAAGATAATGGTTATAGGTGTAGCTGTCTGGAGCTAAAAAGACTGCCGGAAGCCATTTTGGGCCGTCTTTTGCAGAAAATGGCAGGTGAGCTGGCTGAGGATAGACAGCTTTCCTATCGGCAGTTGGAGGATATAAAGCATCTGCTGGAGATAGAGCGTACAGGCAGCAAATTGGATTTGCCCTACGGTTTGCAGGTGGAAATTTCCTATAAATTTATATATTTTTATAAAAAAACCATTCCATTTTCAGAAAATAATGTTACAATGGATAACATGGATAGCTATGAGGATAAACACTCCATGTATCTGTCTTTACCAGGAGAACTGAAGCTGCCAGATGGCAGGCTGATTAGAGGTTATTTGGCAGATGCGTTGCCAGATATATTGCCAGAGGGGGCAATATATGGCGATGCAGATAAATGTGTATTTCCCATAGAGCTTCGGCATCGCCAGCCGGGGGATAGAGTTAGATTGTCTCAGGGCAGCAAGAAGCTAAAGGATTTTCTGATTGATGCCAGAGTTCCCCGTCAACTGCGGGATGAGCTGTGGCTGGCAGTCAGTCAGGGAGAGATTTTGTGGCTGGTGGGTAAACGACGGTTTGCTCATGCCCTGGCAAGTGAGTCAACAAATAAATATTTTATTCTAGAAGTAAAATAAATTTAAAGGAGAATGTAGGCATGTTAGAGGATTTGGCAAGTGTAATGTTTGATGAGGAAGCATTGAAGGAAAAATGCAGAGAACTGGGGCAGCAGATAGCCAAGGACTATGAGGGCAAGGATTTGCTGGTTGTGGGTATTCTCAAAGGCTCTGTAATGTTTTTTGCTGATTTGACCAGAAATATAAGCATTCCTTTGCATATAGATTTCATGGTGGCTTCCAGCTATGGCAATGGCACTGAAACCAGTGGCAAGGTGAACATAAAAAAGGATCTTAGCGTAGATATCAAGGGACGCCATGTGTTGTTGGTGGAGGATATTATTGATTCCGGCATTACCATGAGCCAGCTAAAGGAAGAGCTGGCTAAGAGAGAGCCAGCCAGCTTGAAGTTGTGTGCATTGCTGAGCAAGCCTTCCCGTCGTAAGGTAGATGTGGATATAGACTATTGCGGTTACGAGGTGCCAGATGAGTTCCTGGTAGGCTATGGATTGGATTATGCTGAGAACTATCGCAATCTTCCTGTTATTGGCGTGTTGAAAAGAGAAATTTATTCCTAATTGTGGAAATATAGAAATAATGCTATAATTAGTATTCGTGAAGGTTTAGCGAAATAACCTTTGCGGGAGGAGGTTTTCCATTGGATAAGTTTATGAAAAATGTGGCATTGTATTTGCTGATAATTTTTGTCGCAATTTCTGCCATTGATTTCTTTTCGCAACAGCAGCAGCCTAAGATTCAGGAAATGCATTATACGGATTTCATGAAACAGGTTGAGGATGGACAGGTGTCCAAGGTAGTGCTGGTAGAGAATGTCATTAAGGGTACATTGTCTGATGGCACTGAGTTCAAATCTGTTATGCCAGGTTTCCCTTATCAGGAGGATAATCTGGTAGACAAGCTGCAGGCAAAGAATATTGATATTAAAGCGGAGAATCCGCCAGAACCACCTTGGTGGTCCAGCTTGATTTCTTCTCTGCTGCCGATTGTACTTTTGGCAGCCCTGTGGTTCTTCTTTATGAACCAGACTCAGGGTGGCGGCGGCAAGATGATGTCCTTTGGCCGCAGTCGTGCCAAGGTTAGCGGTGGCGACAAGGTAAAGGTACATTTCTCTGATGTTGCTGGTGCTGATGAGGCCAAGCAGGAACTGGAAGAGGTAGTAGAGTTCCTGAAGCATCCTAAGAAGTACAATGAGCTTGGTGCCAAGATACCAAAGGGCGTATTGCTGTTTGGCCCTCCAGGTACAGGTAAAACCTTGCTGGCTAAGGCTGTAGCCGGCGAGGCAGGGGTGCCATTCTTCTCCATCAGTGGTTCTGACTTTGTGGAGATGTTTGTAGGTGTAGGTGCTTCCCGTGTTCGTGATTTGTTTGATCAGGCCAAGAAGCATGCTCCTTGTATTGTCTTTATCGACGAGATTGATGCCGTTGGCCGTCAGCGTGGTGCTGGCTTAGGCGGCGGACATGATGAGCGTGAGCAGACTCTGAACCAGATGCTGGTTGAGATGGACGGCTTTGCAGCCAATGAGGGTATTATCATTATTGCTGCTACTAACCGTCCTGATATTCTTGATCCAGCTTTGCTGCGTCCAGGTCGTTTTGACCGCCAGATTGTGGTAGATCGTCCTGATGTAAAGGGTAGATTGGCCATTCTGAAGGTACATATCAAGGGTAAGCCAGTGGATAAGAATGTGGATTTGGAGGTATTGGCACGGAGAACACCGGGCTTTACTGGTGCAGATCTGAGCAACCTGGTTAACGAGGCTGCTTTGCTGGCAGCTCGTCGCAACAAGAAGTCCATCTTTATGTCTGAGCTGGAGGATTCCATTGAGCGAGTTATGGCTGGTCCTGAGCGCAAGTCCAAGGTTATGAGCGACAAGGAGAAACGTCTGACTGCATATCATGAGGGTGGTCACACCCTGGTAGGTATGCTGCTGCCAAATGCAGATCCTGTGCACAAGGTTACGATTATTCCTCGTGGTCGTGCTGGTGGCTATACCTTGATGCTGCCAAAGGAGGATCGCTCCTATGCTACCAGAGGGGAGCTTTTGGATAAGCTAAAGACCTTGCTGGCAGGCCGTGTGGCTGAGGAGGTTGTACTGAAGGAAATCAGTACCGGTGCTCAGAATGATATTCAGCGGGCTACTCAGATGGCTCGCAGTATGATTATGGAATATGGTATGAGCAAGCATCTGGGGCCTATAGCCTTTGGTGATAGCAGTGATCATCAGGTATTCCTTGGTCGGGATTTGAACAACCAGCGGAATTATTCCGAGGAGGTTGCTTCTGATATTGACCGGGAGGTACGGAAGCTGATTACTACTGCTTATGAGGAGTGCCGTATTTTACTTTCTGACAATATTGACAAACTGCATGATATTGCAGCTGCCCTGATGGATAAGGAAACTTTGGATGCTGAGGAGTTGGAGGAGATTGTAGGCTTTGGTAATGTTACCAAGAAGGAGCCTGCGGAAAAGGATGATCATCACGACGATGATGACACTATTACTCCCTTGCTGATACCTGTAGAGGAGCCAGCAAAGAATGAGTCTGCAGCCAAGGAAACAGCCAAGGAGGCTGTACCAGTGGATGTGGCTAATCCAGAGCCAAATCTGAATACATCAATCAAGGATTAAGATGGAACATTTAGGGGACTGTGATTACAGTCCCCTATTTCTGCTTTTTTAAGGTAAAAATACAAAGAGGGGGATTTTGTTGTGAGCGAGATTATTCTGGAATATACCCGTGGGGGACATGTGGAAAACATTCATCGCGCCGATGTGGTGGCTGTGAATACCAAGGGAGAAATTCTCAAAGAGGTAGGCAATGGAAAACTGCCTATGTTTTGGCGCAGTGCAGCCAAGCCATTTCAGGCCTTGGCCTTTGTCAAAAACGGTGGCATGGAGAAATATGGCCTGACGGAAAGAGAGCTGGCTCTGCTGGTTTCCTCCCATAGTGGCGAAGGCTTTCATGTGGAGCTGGTTAAGGGAATTTTAGAGAAGCTGGGCTTGACCACTGATGCCTTGAACTGCGGTGCAGCTCGTCCTATGAGCGGCAAGGCCAATGTGGAGCTGATTAAGCAGGGAGAAAGGCCACAGGCTGTGCATAATGCCTGCTCCGGCAAGCATTCCCAGATTTTGGCTTTGTGTCAGATGATGGGCTTGCCTATTGAGGGCTATATTAAGCCAGACCACCCAGCAGAGAAGATTATTTTCCAGCACGTAGCTATGGCTTCCTGTATGCCAGAGGACAAGCTGGAAATAGGTATTGATGGCTGTGGCGTGCCAGTATTCTATCTGCCTTTGGATCATATGGCCAGAGCCTATGCCCGTCTTGGTTCTCCTGCTAAGGGAGACTGGGGAGAGTATGAGGCAGCAGCCCTGCGCATTCGCAATGCTATGGCAGAAAATCCAGATGCCTTGGCTGGTACAGGCCGTATAGATACTGCTATCTCTCAGATTACCAAGGGCAGAGTAATCGCCAAGATTGGTGCTGATGCTGTGTACTGCATGGCCGTTAGAGATGAGGATATGGGTATTGCCTTCAAGGTGGAGGATGGCAGTTATGGAGCTGTTAATCCAGCAGTAATGGCTGTGTTGAAATATATGGATATCCTTACCAAGGATGAATATGAACAGCTGCAGGCCAAATATCCACCAGTATTGAAAAATCATCGTGGTGACATTATCGGTACCATAGAGTATAAGCTGTAAGCTAAAGGAGGCATTATATGCGTTCCAAAATTTTGGAGCTTCTGCGTTCCAAGCATGGAAACTGTATTTCAGGGGCTGAAATAGCCAGTCAGCTGGGGGTTTCCAGGACCGCTGTATGGAAGCATATCAATGAATTAAAATCTGCAGGGTATCATATAGAAAGCAAAGCTCGAAGCGGTTATTGCCTGCTGGAATGCCCTGATAAGCTGCTGCCAGAGCTGGTAAAGCACAATCTGTCTACCAGTTTTATGGGGCAGAATGTTATTAGCTATGAGGATATTCCCTCTACTAATAACGAGGCCAAGATATTGGCTGCTCAGGGCGCTGTAGAGGGAACGGTAGTTGTCAGCGAAGCTCAGAGCACTGGCAAGGGCCGTTTGGAGCGAAGCTTTTTCTGCCCAGCTGGAGGCTTGTGGTTTTCTATTATCCTTAGACCGGATTTTTTGCCTCAGGAGGCACCAAAATGTACTCTTATGTCGGCAGTGGCAGTAGCCAGAGCCATGCGGGATATGGGGCTGGATGCTGGTATCAAATGGCCTAATGATATATACTGTCAGGGTCGCAAGCTGACAGGTATTTTGACTGAGATGAGTGCGGAAATGGACAGAATAAATTATCTGGTAGTGGGAATCGGTATAAATGCCAATATTCCCCTGGAGTCATTTCCAGAGGATATAAGGGATAAGGCTGGTTCTATATCAGGTATTCTGGGCCATGATATTGACCGGGTAGTTTTTCTGCAGAAGATATTGACCTACATGGAAAGTCTCTATGTAGATGTATTGAAAAACGGCTTTGACTGGGCTCTGGACCAGTGGAGAGAATACTCCATTACCCTGGGACAGCTTATTGATGTTGTAGGGGTACAGGAAAAGTTTGCCGGAGTGGCTGAGGATATTGACGAGGACGGAGCACTGCTGGTGCGGACAGATACTGGTTTGCGGCGGGTTCTGGCTGGAGATGTTTCCATTCGGCCGAGATAATAGTTTTTTACAAAAATAAATCATGGAAAGCAAGATGATTTGGGGGATTTTATGCTCTTAGTAATAGATATTGGCAATAGTAATATTGTTATGGGTACTTATATTGGCAAGAAGCTGCAGCATCATTGGCGTATTTCGACAGACCGACAGAAAACCAGTGATGAATATGGACTGTTGTTGGAAAGTATTTTCAAGCATCATAATTTTGGACTGGGGGATATTGACGATGTTATTATCTCCTCAGTTGTACCGCCTTTGATTATTCCTATGGAAAAAATGTGTGAGCGGTATTTCCATTTGCGGCCATTGGTGGTAGGGCCTGGCATCAAAACCGGTATCCGCCTGAAATATGAGAATCCTAGGGAAATTGGTGCAGACCGCATTGTAAATGTAGTAGGTGCCTATGAGCAATATGGCGGTCCCCTGATTGTTATTGATATTGGCACAGCCACTACCTTTGATGTGGTGGATGCCAATGGAGATTTTTTAGGCGGTGTGATTTCCCCTGGTCTAGGGACTCAGGCAGAGGCCTTGTTCCAACGGGCGGCCAAGCTGCCAAGGATTGAATTGGTAACTCCAAAGAATATTATCTGCCGCAATACGGTTAATGGTATGCAGGCCGGCTTGATTTTTGGATTTGCAGGCCATATTGATGCCATTGTACACCGCATCAAGAAGGAATATGGCGGTGAGATGCAGGTAGTGGCCACCGGGGGATTTGCCAAGATGATTGCCAAGGAATCTACCACTATTGATAAAATAGATTATTTTCTCACTCTAACTGGTTTGCGTGTGCTTTATGAAAGGAATCATGGATGAGGATAGGCAATTTGGAATTTGCGTATCCGGTTTTTCTGGCTCCTATGGCCGGAGTAACGGATACACCCTATAGAATTTTGGCTAGGGAAATGGGCTGTCCGCTGGTGTATTCAGAGATGGTTAGCGACAAGGGAATTAACTATCGCAATGAGCATACTCTGAATATGCTTAAAACAGAGCCAGAGGAGCGGCCTATGGCCATGCAGCTATTTGGTGCTGAGGCAGATAGTGTAGCCAAAGCAGCAGAATATGTAGCTTCTCTGAATTGTGCCGACATTCTTGATTTTAATATGGGCTGTCCAGCCCCCAAGGTGGTAAAAAACCATGAGGGCTCTGCCATGATGCGGAATCCGGAGAATGCCTATCAGGTACTAAAGGCCTTGGTAGGGGCTGTGGATATGCCGGTAACGGTGAAAATGCGCCTTGGCTGGGATGACAAGAGTATTAATATTATGGAGATGGCTCAACTGGCTCAGGAGGCAGGTGTCAAGGCTATTGCCATTCATGGCAGAACCAGAGAGCAGTTTTACCGGGATCACGCAGATTGGGAAATTATTGGTCAGGTAAGACAAAAGCTGAATATTCCAGTTATTGCCAATGGAGATGTGCGTACCGTACAGGATTTGGACAAAATCCGTCAGGTAACAGGCTGTGAAGCTGTAATGGTGGGACGGGCAGCTCAGGGAAATCCTTGGATATTCCGTCAGCTAACGGAATACTTGAAAACAGGTAAAATTTTGCCGGGGCCTACCATTGAGGAGCGGAAGCAGGTGATTATCCGCCATTTGGATATGCTGTTGAAGTTTAAAGGTGATTATATTGGGCCAAGGGAAATGCGGAAGCATGCTACCTGGTACACCAGAGGAATTAAGGGCAGTGCAGAGCTGCGTTGCCTTTTTAATCAGGCTGTCAGCCGGGATGATTTTTTGCGTATTCTGGACAAAATGAAATAAGCCTGCAATATGGAGAAGGGGCAGCGGCCTGTGGAGCTGCTGCCCATAGTTTTATGAAACCGGAGGGTTGATACATGGAAGAGAAGAAAGAAAAGTCTGTATGGAATAATTATACGGCTGAGGAGAAGCAGGAGCTGTTTCAGCTGAATGAGGCCTATAAGGCATTTTTGAGCCAGTGCAAGACAGAGCGGGAAAGCACTGAGGAAATTGTTCGTCAGGCTGAGCTAAAGGGCTATCGCAATCTGCAGGATATCATCAAAAACGGGGAAAGCCTTAAGGCTGGGGACAAGGTTTATGCTACCTGCATGAAGAAGGCTGTAGCCATGTTTAATATTGGCAGCCGCAATCTGGAGGAAGGTATGTCCATTCTTGGTGCCCATATTGATACCTGCCGTCTGGATTTGAAGCAGAAGCCTCTCTACGAAGCTGATGGCATGGCTTATTTTGATACCCATTATTACGGTGGTATCAAGAAATATCAGTGGGTAACGCTGCCTTTGGCTCTCCACGGTGTTGTGGTGAAAAAGGATGGCACTGTTGTTAAAATCGTTGTAGGGGAAAATGAGGACGATCCTGTTTTCTGCGTTACAGATTTGCTGATTCATCTTTCCCAGAAGCAGATGGAAAAGAAGGCTACAGTAGTTGTTGAGGGCGAGGATTTGGACATTCTCATAGGCAGCCACCCATTAGAGGGGGAGGAAAAGGATGCTGTTAAGGCGGCCATTTTGAAGCTGCTGGAGGCTGAATATGGCATTGAAGAGGATGATTTTCTGTCTGCGGAGCTGACTATGGTGCCTGCTGGCAAGGCTAGGGATTTGGGCCTTGACCGCAGTATGGTTCTGGCTTATGGCCACGATGATAGAGTATGCGCTTATACCTCTTTGGCTGCTATGCTGGAGGTGGATAAAGTGGAGCGTACCTCCTGCTGTCTGCTGGTGGACAAGGAGGAAATTGGCAGCGTAGGTGCCAGCGGTATGCAGTCCCGCTTCTTTGAAAATATGGTGGCAGAGCTGCTGCATGCTCTAGGTGGATACAATCCACTTTCCAGCCGTCGTTGTCTGGCTAATTCCTGTATGCTTTCCTCTGATGTAAGCTCTGCCTTTGACAGTCTCTATGCCAGTGCTTATGACAAGAAGAATTGCGCATATCTGGGCAAGGGCATGGTGCTGATGAAGTATACCGGTGCTAGAGGAAAGTCTGGCTCCAATGATGCCAGCGCTGAATATCTGGGCCGTTTGAGAGCTATTCTGGACAAGCATAATGTAAAGTTCCAGACTGCAGAGCTGGGCAGGGTAGATCTGGGCGGTGGCGGTACCATTGCCTATATTATGGCTCTTTATGGTATGAATGTTATTGACAGCGGTGTAGGTGTTCTTAGTATGCATGCTCCTTGGGAGGCTGTCAGCAAGGTGGATGTTTATGAAACCTACAAGGGCTACAAGGCATTTCTGGAAGAGATTTAACAATGACACAGCTATTAATCAAACGCTTTGTGGCAGATTATGACAATGTAAACAAGCCCGCAGTCCGGAAGGCCTATGGCCTTCTCAGCGGCGCTGTAGGGATATGTGTCAATCTGCTGCTTTGCACCATGAAGCTGATTACAGGCTATATCAGCGGTTCTGTAGGCATTATTGGTGATGGTATCAATAACCTATCCGATGCAGGCAGCTCTGTTGTTACCATGTTTGGCTTGAAGCTTTCCGCCAAGCCTGCGGATGAGGAGCATCCCTATGGTCATGGCCGCATAGAATATATTGCGGCTATGATTATTGCCGGGGTAATTTTTCTAGTAGGCTTTGAGCTGATAGCTACCTCAGTGCAAAAAATCATGGCTCCAGAGCCAGTAGAGCTTTCTCTGGCCACGATTCTTGTTATGGTGGTATCCATCTGCTTCAAGCTGTGGCTGGGGGCCTTTAATCGTCAGCTTGGAAAGAAAACGGATTCACCGGTTTTTGCTGCTGTAGCAGCAGATAGCATGAGTGACTGTATTGCCACTTCAGCGGTTATTATCTGTCTTATCATCTATGGACTGACGGGCTATAATCTGGATGGTGTGGCTGGTATTATTGTGGGCCTGTTTATTATGTACAGCGGTTGGACTGCTGCCAGTGAAACACTGCAGCCTATTCTGGGAAAGCCGGCAGATAGTCAGCTGATTCAGAAGATTATTCAGCTAGCTTTGGAGGACAAACGTATTCTGGGCGTCCATGATGTTATGGCTCATAGCTATGGACCAGGCAATGTTTTTGCCTCTGTGCATATTGAGGTGCCATCTACCCTTACCTTTATTAAGGCTCATTTTATTGCCAATCATTTGGAATATGTGCTGGAACAGAAGCTGGATTTGCAGGCTACAGTTCATGTAGATCCCAAGGTGGTAGGCAACGCCAGATTTGATGCCATTGCAGAAACCTTGAATCAGATTTTACAGGATATTGGGCCAGAGCTGAGTATGCATGATTTGCACATTCTCCACAGCAATATGCTTTTGTTTGACGTAGTGGTTCCTTATAGCTTCCCCCTTTCCGATGAGGAACTGGAGAATTGGATAAACAAAAAACTGCAGGCCAAGGAGGCTCTCTATAAGGCCGTAGTCAAGATAGATAGAGGAGCTATACCGGAGCCAGTCCAGTAAGGGGCAGGTATTTAGAATACATGTATACAAAATTTGTTCAATATATTTTGGCCAAAAGGTTGACAGCTTTAATTTGAAGTGTTAACATAGTGCCATAGGTTAAATGAACCTGCTAACTGAATATTGATTGGAACAGGTGCCTATATGCGAGAGCATAGGCCTAACAAGAGAAGCTGGTACAAGCCAGCACGGTCCCGCCACTGTAACAGGGAGCGAAACCACATTTATGTCACTGGAGTAATCTGGGAAGGCGTGGTAGAGCGTAGATCTGGAGTCAGGAGAACTGCCTGTTTAGCAATCACCGTTAGACCTGCGAGTGATGGGGATGGGGATTTTAGCTTTATTAATTATGGTTAAAAAAGTCCTGACCTAGGAGAAAGGTCAGGACTTTTTTTGCATTGCTCATACATTTCATTCATGGTTGCCGGTGCAGTTTGACACCGCACTTGCGCACGGGGGCTTTGGGGCGCGTTTCCAAAGCCCATTTATTTTTCATTGTATAATAAATCATACATATTGTACGATAAATTGCGCATAGTATAATAACCAAAAGTTATAATCTTTGGTTAGTGATAATAAAATGATATCATTTGCTATTATTGTTAATAGGTGTAAATCAGGGCCTTGACAATTGCGTGGCAGACTGATATTAATATAGAGGCTGGTTGTTTTAGGGATTGAACTTCCGGCTGTCAAATGTATATTATTTAGGATTATAGGGGGAAAGAATTTTAATGGACACAGCAATAATTTTTGTTGCACTAATTGGTTTGATGGTTATGGCCTATAGGGGTGCATCTATCATTTTGATTGCACCGGTATTTGCCGTAGTTGCCGCATTGGGCAGTGAGCATGCTTCATTGCCAATCTTCAGTGAGCTTTATATGACCAAGGCTGCTGAGTATTTGAAGAACTACTATCCAATTTTCCTATTTGGTGCTGTATTTGCCAGACTGATGGAAAAGGGTGGCATGGCTGCCTCTGTAGCAGGTAAAATTATTGAGATTTTGGGCGAAAAGCGTGCTGTTTTGGCAGTATTGCTGGGCTGTGGTGCTTTGACCTATGGCGGCCTCAGCGTGTTCGTTGTTGCTTTCGTTATGTACCCTTTTGGCGCTGTTGTATTCAAGAAGGCTGATATTCCAAAGAGATTGCTGCCAGCAGCTCTCTGGATGGGTATTTTCTCCTTCGCAATGGTTGCTATGCCTGGTACACCACAGATTCAGAATATTATCCCATCCTCCTACTTTGGTACTTCCACCTGGTCTGGTATGGGAATTGGTATTTTTGCTACTTTGATTTTCCTGTTTATGGGTTGGGCTTGGATTTCCTTCCGTGCTAAGCGCTTGAAGGCTCAGGGTGAAGGCTATGGTAAGCATATTGAGTATAGCCAGCGTCGCCACAAGATTCCAAATCCAGATTGGAAGGTTTCTGTAATTCCTTTGATTTTGGTTATCGTTTTGAATGTTTTCCTGTCTAATCCATTCCATTGGGATTGGGCTTTCCACTGGGATGAAAGCTCCTTGGAGAGCTTGGCGCCAATGCATATTAGCTTGCTGGCTCATTCTGTAGCCAAAATTTCTGCTGGTTGGTCCATTACTATTTCTTTGATTATCAGTAGTATTGTGGCAGCTATTATTGCTCGTCGTCACCTGCGGATTACTGAGGGCATGATGTCCACCATTAACGGTTCTGCTATTTCTTCCTGTAGTGCTGTCCTCAACGTTGCTTCTGGTTATGCTTTTGGCTGCGTTGTTGTAAGCTTGGGTGGTTTTACTGTTATCAAGGATATGCTGCTGAATTTGGATTTTGGTGGCGGTCCGTTGTTCTCTGCTGTATTGACTACCAATATTATGTGTGGCTTTACTGGTTCCGCTTCCGGCGGTTTGACTATCGCTCTGTCTATGCTGGGTGATCAGTGGGCAGCTATGGCTACTCAGGCTGGTATTCCTCTGGAGGTACTCCATCGTATCGTGGCTATCTCCTCTGTAGGTATTGATCCAGTACCACATTGCGGTGCTTTGGTAACCATGTTGGCAATCTGTGGTCTGAGCCACAAGGATTCCTACGGTGATATTGCCGTACTGATGGGTATGAAATTCCTGGTACCATTCCTGTGCGTAATCTTCTATATGATTACCGGAATTGCATAAAGATTGGTAATATAAAAGCTGTACGCAAGTTTTGGGACTTGTGTACAGCTTTTTTAGATTCTAAAATTCTGATTTGCCGCGCTAAATGCTAATCTTAGCAATGGCATACATATAAGATTTCTGTAGGCATGGCATATACCCTTACAGGCACGCTCGCGCTATATTGATGTGCAAACCTATATCACTATTAATGGCGATATGGGAGT
>OLFV01000336.1_pt1 | contig 57237 bp, 53 predicted proteins | sample 1605551 | NCBI WGS metagenome assembly OLFV01 (sample SAMEA3888922, study PRJEB22519) | human gut metagenome | biome: human gut; feature: human-associated habitat; material: faeces | place: Denmark | collected 2011 | reverse complement strand
CCAAAGTCGGCATAACCGAATCTGTTCTTGTCAATAACATAGCGTATGCGCAGACGAGGACAATTCTTCTTAACTCCAAGTCCTATTTCGCCCTTATGCTTGTTACATAGAAATGACAAGATATCCTCGTTAAGCACTCTCGGTATAAATCCATAATAGAGTTTCCTTGATTCTTCCATAATAGTAGTATAATTAATTCAAATGCAAAGATACGCATTAGGTGTCTCAATATACGTTACAGGATAAAATTTTCTTCATCACCTGCTTCCAAGCCGAACGCAGCCCTGGCGAAAGCGGTTCACAGCTGATCATTTCAAGTGTTTGGCGCAGTTCATCAAGCAATTCGGGCCAGTAGCGCATCTGCTCGTAGGCAAGCTTGATGCACTGCGCCCTTATTGCATAGGGCGACTTGGGGTCGGCAAACAGCCAAACATTGTCGTCGACAGCGAAATGGGTAAACGTCCAAAGCGCATTGACAGCCACAAGGCGGTCGTCGTCAAGCATAAGCTGATAAAGCAGTTCCTTTAAACACTTAAATTAGCAGACTTATAATAAAGAATATCTGACATATGGCAAAGGTAAATATAAAATCTGAGAAAATCACTCCTTTCGGAGGCATTTATTACGCAAGCAAGGCTTTTTATGCGCTTTCACTTGACAAAGTCATCAACGTTTGACTTCCACTTTACCGCCGTATGCGCCAAATGGACAAGGACGGCAAGAAGATGGTGGCTGAAGTTGTATACCGGCATGCCGTATGACAAACTTTCTCTCTAACGAATAATCAACTAAATACACACTTTTTCTAACGAAAAAGAGACAATCTGCAAGAGCTTTTAGGGATAATATCCACTAAAGCTACTTACAGATTGTCTCACTACTAACCGGATTGCTTAACGCAACTAAAACTACATTTATTCAGAATATTTCATTCAATCTTCAAAGTCTTAGTCATCCCAAAAATCGCCGCGACCAGAATGTCCGTCACCATTTTCCTCATCAAAGAGAGAAAAGTCACGTTTTGGGGCAAACCCACATTCTACTTGTCCACCTTCACCGCTTCCACAAAGAAGAGACTCGATTCTAACTTTATACACCATGGCTTCCGGTTTAATATAACTTTTCATATTTCCTTGGTTTTTTATTTGATAAATTTCTTTCCATTATGAATATACACTCCTTTGACAGGACGTGACACCTTTACTCCCTGAAGGGTATAGAACGAGGCGTTGCCGTCTGTACTATTCGGCTTGACTTCTGTTATAGAAGTAGTGCTTCCGCCATTATCTTCGTCATCGAAGACAATAGCCATCTTGGCAAGCGACTGATTGTTCATGTCCGTCTCATTTCCGAGAAACTGTCCGTTAAAATCGATATACCCGAACTTCGCTCCTACTCCACCGTCTACAACAGTATTTGCCGGAATACTCAGGTAAGCCTTGTTGGCTTCGCTTCTACCATTCTGCGTAAGGCGGAAGAAACCGATATAGTCGTCTCCGGTCTGATATTGCTTGTAATAGTTTGTGGAATGGAAGTTTGCAAGGCCGAAGAAGCGATGGAGTATTTTTCCAGCAGCATCGGTATCAGCATTTCCGAGATTGTCGATAGCCGTGACTGTCGGCTTGAGATAGTTGTTCCATTCTTGACCGGCATACTCGTCTGCCTTTGTCCACACTGCCGTGTAATTATCACCTTCTAACGGCATTTCAGCCGGTGCTTCCATCAAGGAGAAATCCAGTTTGGCACCATCTGAGAAGGATCCTCCCTCAGGCACTTTCCATACAAGTACTACTCCCATATTTGCCGGAATATACTTGAGCTGACGAAGATAAACCGTACCCATACGCTGTGAAAGTGGGTCTCCTGCATTCTCCGGTTTTTTGTAGCGATATGCCTCATACACTTTCACGTTGTCGTCGACAGGTGCCATTGCCACATTGTTGCTGTATGTACGGATAAACTTCCCTACACAATAGGTGAAAGGCATCTTGATGACTTTTGTTTCTGATATGGTATAGCGAGAGATGTCTTTACCATCCTTGTCGAGCTCTGGGTAGAACCTTATCGTCCATATTCCTGCGGGACGGTTCCAGAGGATATCCTTCTGATTAGGAGTTGTGCTTCCGAAGCCCTCCTCTTTCTCTCTCGCCGTTGTACGGAACTGCACGTCGTTCGGATCGCCAGCCATACATGAGTGGTTGCCATCATCGGCGGCATCATAAGCAGATCTTGCAAATCCGGAATTGTTTGTAATATTGTTGTCCGTCTCGCCCCAGTTCTGGTCTGCGTCATGGTTGGCAACAAACCTGAAATGCGATTTGGCGTATTTTGCGTCTACAGTAGATATCGTCAGCGAGAAGCAATGCTCGTTGTCATCATACTTCATGTCTCCTGCGGTAGAAGTATACTGCCAATTGCCCGTTGCTGCATCATAAGTTCCTTCCACGGCATCGCCTATCATAGACATGGTTTTTATCAGGGACTCAGCATCGTCAGCATTGCCGTTGATTATCTCTATACTGCCCGACAGACCATAACTGCCGTTTTGCATTGACAAATCGTTATTTCCTTTGTTAGGATTATAGTGTATTCTCTTTATACCCTGCAGATGAAGGGTGAAAGGTTTCTGGTTAGCCCATACCTTGTCACGATACTCGCTGGTAGAATTGTAGTCAACACCTCCGTTGCCGAGGAAGAATAGTTTATCGTGAGTTCCGGAATTGTTGTTTACGCTCTTTGTGGCATGAATATCCGGCGTTGCCGTTTTAGCCTGAGCAAGTGTCCCTGTAGAGGATACGTCATTCACAATATAATCGATTGCCCAATAGCTGTTGGAACCATCAAAATAGAGCGGAGCTTCCATCTTGTCGCTGAATTTTCCCTGGCCACCTGTACGAGTGTCATAGAGCGGCTGCGCCGTAGCCCCTTCCTTGTTGTCAATAAAATAAGTCACACGTGTATTGGCATCATGCTTCACCTGCCAGTCGGAGGGGTTTCCGTCTTTGTCAAGCGTAAAGCTGAAGGTATACATGCCATCGTCGTCTGTCACTCCGTCATTGCGGGTCACGAGATTCCAGTAGTTGTTGCCCTCTGCCATTCTCGCAGAACCGACAAGTGTCTTTGCCCCTGTTGTTCCACAAATAGTTCCCACAGCTTCGTTTGTTGACGGCCATGCGCTGGTATTATCCTTTGCACCATGCAGGTTGAATACCTCGCCCGGTCCGTAAACCATCTTATTGTCATACTCGTCAACAGCAAGAATCTGTGCATGTGCCGTGAGGCATGCCGGGATGCTGAACGAATAGCTCTTGTCCCTTTGCTGTTCGAATTTGAAATACACATGTTTTTTATAGTTTATCGTTGTGCCGTCGCCCCCCGGATTATATTCTCCACCTTTATTATATTGCGAGAAGAAATTGCCCACGAGATAGTAACCCGGTTCTACATCTGTTGCAGGCTCACCGCTTTCTCCTGCGGAAGTTTTCTTTCCTTCTATCCATACGCGGCGCGTCGCGCCTTCTGTGATGTCCACATTAACCGTGAGATATTCATATTCGCCCGCCGTATAGCTTACTTTCCAGGCATTGCTGCTTCCATAACAGCCGCTTTCTATAGAATAAGAGGTGGGATTTTGTGTTCCTTCCTCGTTTATCGTCAGCAGATTATCATTGACTTTAGGCTGCATCTGATTACTCAACCCTGACACTCCGATACGGAACCAGAATCCCGTTTCGGGCATGGAAGTGATTTTAAGGGAATACACATTGTCGCCATAAGAAGTGTTCTGAGCAAGCTGATGGTTGCTTGGCACTTTATACTCACCAACGATACCGTTGATTTTTTGGGCTGTAAGCAGATATACATCTGCTGCCTTCATCTCCAATATTGTCCCAAGCATCAACATAAGGACAAATAGGCTTTTAGTTAATTTTTTCATCTTTTCAGAATTATCGCGTTATTAATAGATATGCTACGTTTTTAGTTAGTAGAGCAGGTCCTGCACATTATGCAGAACCAAGACCATCCTCGTTCTTTGGTTTTTTTCGACTGCAAATATATGTATTTTTGCATTACGCTATATTAGGGAAGATGGAAAATATGGGGAAAAAGTTATGCAAACGTTTGCACCGCCATCGTCTCAACCCTCTGAATAATGCAAGATTTCCAATGACTTATGCTGTGCTGAATCTAACTTCATTGCTTTTTTATACAAAATTAGGCTATGTATATGCCATAAGCAAATCGTTGCAGATGGTTTTTATGAAATGATATAGAAAATGTATAAAACTACACTATAGGTCGTAAATGTAATTTTTGAAGGGCACGGCAGGATTATAATAAAAGAGTCCTGCAAGTCTTTCGACTTACAGGACTCTGTTGCGGAGAGAGGGGGATTCGAACCCCCGATACGCTTTTGGCGTATACACGCTTTCCAGGCGTGCCTCTTAAGCCACTCGAGCATCTCTCCTCTTAGCTCGTGCAAAAGTACGAAAAAACTTTGGTAATCGTGGCTTTTGTCTTGAGTTTTTTTATATTTACCCTATTTTATTCCGAAGATACGTTCTACATTCCTGTTGGTCTGTTGGGCCACCTCGTCATCGCTCACGCCGTAGCTGGCGGCCAGGCAGCGCATTACGTCGGCCACATAGGCACTCTCGTTGCGCTTTCCGCGATGGGGGACGGGCGCCATATAGGGGCTGTCGGTCTCGAGGACGATGCGGCTGAGCGGCACGACGGCGGGGAGGTCATCGCGTAGATGGCTGCTCTTGAAGGTGAGCACTCCGCCGATACCCAGGCTGAACCGCTCGAAGCCGAGGAGCTCCTGGGCTTCGTTCTGGTTGCCGGTAAAGCAGTGGAATACGCCGCCTACCAGTTCCTGCTCATACTTGCGCAGTAGCTTTACCATCTCGTTCTGCCCCTTGCGGCAGTGTATCATCAGTGGCAGCCGATACTCTATTGCCCATTGCACCTGCCGCTCAAAGGCAAGCAACTGCTCGTGTTCATATTCGCGCGACCAGTAGTAGTCGAGGCCCACTTCGCCGATGGCTATAAACTCCTGCTTGCCGTTGCGGTCGGCGTCGAGCATCGTCTGCATCGTGTCGAGCTGCTTAGCCCAGTCTTCGCGCACCTCTTCGGGATGCAGACCTATCATGGGATAGGCGTAGCCAGGGTATTGGTGGCAGACATCGAGCACCGTGGCGACGCTCTTCACGTCGATGGCGGGAATGAAGACGCTGCCTACGCCTGCCGCCTTGGCCCGGGCGATGACCTCGGGCCTGTCGTTGGCAAACTCTTCGCCGTCGAGATGCGTATGTGTATCTATGAATGTTGTCATCAGTACTGGCGTTTCATCATTCGTTCGGCATAGCGTCTCAGTTCTATCTTGCGCGACTCGTCTACGTTTACTGCCTCGAGATAGCGATGACTCTCCGTGAAGTAGAAGGCTATCTTCTCGGTAGCCATTCTATCGATGCCAATCTCGTTGTACAGTCTGGTTACAGCCTCAATCTTCTCCTTCGGCCTGTCATTGATGGCGAGCCACTGCTCGAGCTCCTTGCGCTGGCTGTCGTTGGCATGGGCGAGAGCATTGATGAGCATGAAGGTCTTCTTGCCGGCGAGGATGTCGCCGCCGATAGCCTTGCCAAACACCTTGGTATCGCCATAGACATCGAGGAAATCGTCCTGCAGCTGGAAGGCCAGTCCTATCTTTTCACCGAAGCGGTAGAGGTTGTCACAGTCGGCCTCGGGAGCGTCGGCAAGCAGCGCGCCAATCTTCAGCGCGCACGCCAGCAGCACGCTGGTCTTCAGGCGTATCATTTCGATGTACTCTGCCTCTGTTACATCATTGCGCTGCTCGAACTCCATGTCATACTGCTGACCTTCGCCTATCTCCAGAGCCGTCTCGGTGAAGAGGTTGAGCACGTCGGCCAGTTTGTCGCGACGGCACTGTGCCATGCGCTGATAGGCGAGCACCAGCATGGAGTCGCCGCTGAGTATGGCGGTGTTGGCGTCCCAACGGCGGTGCACGGTCATGTGACCGCGGCGCAGGTCGGCATTGTCCATCAGGTCATCGTGGAGCAGTGTATAGTTGTGGTAGGTCTCCAGGGCGCAGGCGGGCATAAGGATAGACTCAGGGTCGTCCTTGTAGAGATTGTACGCCAGCAGCATGAGCGTGGGGCGGATGCGTTTGCCACCCAGAGAGAGTACATACTTGACGGGTTCATAAAGACTAAACGGTTTTCTGTCATAAGGCAGATGCTCAAGGAATTCATTGAACTTGGCAAGAATTTCGTCGGCTGTCATCATAATTATCTTGTTTTAGGGATTCTACAACTGAAACACTATGGGGATGGCGAATAGCGTGCGGCAGGGCTTGTCGTTCTCCTTGCCGGGCTTCCACCGGGGCATTATCTTGACCACGCGCATCGCCTCGCGGTCCAGCAGCGGATGTACCGACTGCTCTATCTTGGGCGAGGATATGCTGCCATCGCGGTTGATGATAAACGACACCACCACCTTGCCCTGTATGCCGCCCCGCTGGGCTTCGGCGGGATAGCAGAGGTTCTGCGTGAGCCATTTGGTGAACGCCTCCATGCCGCCCTCAAACTGTGGAATCTGCTCGACCACCCTGAAGTGGATGGGCTTGTCGTCGGCAGGAGTTTGGGGTATGGCCTCGCTCACATGGGCCTTGTCCGTGAGAGCCTCGTCGCCGCCTGTCACTAAGGTGGGCCCCTCGGCACTGTTGTCTTTGGCCTCGTCGGTATGCGAGTCCACCTCCTTGTCTACCGCCTTGACCTGTGTGGTCACCGGCTTGTCGGGCTGGGTGGCAGCCATCATGTCTGGCTGGGTGGCGGGAGTCTGCATGTCTATGTCCTGCACCATCTCGTCGAGCGAGTCGTCGGTTGGGTAGGGCTGGGATATAGAGGTATACTCGAGGGCGACGTAGAGGATGGACAGGGCAAGCACCACACCCAGCAGGAAGCTCGGAAGGCGCTTGCTGTCGATGTCGCCAGAGTTGGTATGAGATGCTTTGTCCATTGTCGGCAATTATTTTGTGTCGTCTGCATTAATTCATATGCAAATTTAACTCAGTTTTTTGAAAAAACTCGTAACTTTGCGAAATAATCAGGTAAATAGATGAAAAAAAGTACATTTACTCTCCTGCTTTTACTGTTAGCTCTGTCATGCCGGGCACAGGAGAGCCAGACAGCATACAACTTTCTGCGACTGCCGGTGAGTGCGCATGCTGCGGCGTTGGGTGGCGACAACATCACGCTGACCGACGACGATGCCTCTCTTGCCTTCCACAATCCCGCCCTGCTTTCATCGGTGAGCGACAAGACCATCGGTTTCAACTATATGAACTACATGTCGGGTGCCAATATGCTCAGTGCATCTTACTCCTTGGTATTGGCAGACCGCGCGTCACTGGGTTTCGGGGCGCAGTACATCAACTATGGCACGATGCGGCGCACCGATGCGAGCAACGTGCAGACTGGCGAGTTCTCCGCCAAGGATCTTGCCCTCTCCGCCACCTTTGCCTATCTGCTTACCGACCGCCTGGCGGGAGGCATCACCGCCCGCATGGTGACGTCGTATATCGGCGACTACAACTCCATTGCGGCGGGATTTGACCTGGGGCTCAACTACTACGACGCCGACCGGGAGTGGTCGCTGTCGCTGGTCGCCAAGAACCTGGGAGGCCAGCTCAAAGCCTACAACGACGACTATGAGTCGATGCCCATCGATGTGCAGCTCGGAGCCAGCAAGCGCATCGAGCATACGCCTTTCCGCATCTCTGCCACGATGGTCGACATGAACCATTGGGATTACAAGTTCATCTACCACTGGGTCTTGGGCGTCGACGTGTTGCTCTCCGATAACATCTACGTGGCCGCTGGATACAATATGCGCCGTGCCAACGAGATGAAGATAGTGAGCGGCGACGACGAAGAGAGCAGCCACGGCGCCGGACTGTCCTTGGGTGCCGGACTGTCGCTCGAGCGGTTCAAGATAGGCGTCGCCTATGGCAAGTATCATGTGTCGAGCTCGTCGCTCGTCATCAATGCAGCTTATACATTATAATATTATATATATGAAGAAAATTGTGATAGCCATCGACGGCCACTCGTCGTGTGGCAAGAGTACCATGGCCAAAGACCTGGCTCGCGAGATAGGTTATGTCTATGTCGATACGGGCGCCATGTATCGTGCTGTGACCCTCTATGCCCTCCGTGCGGGACTCTTCGGTGCCGACGGCAGCATAGACAGCGAGCGCCTGCAGCAGCTGATGCCGCAGATACAGATTACCTTCAAGTTCAACGCCGAGACAGGACGCCCCGACACCTATCTCAACGGCTCTCTGGTAGAGCGCGAGATACGTTCGATCGAGGTGAGTTCGCATGTGAGCCCCGTGGCCACGCTCGCCTTTGTGCGCTCAGCCATGGTCGAGCAGCAGCAGGCCATGGGTCGCGACAAGGGCATCGTGATGGACGGCCGCGACATCGGCACCACCGTCTTCCCCGATGCCGAACTCAAGATTTTTGTCACCGCCTCGGCCGAGGTGCGTGCCCAGCGCCGTTACGATGAGCTCAAGGCCAAGGGTATGGAGGCCGACTACGACGATATCCTTAAGAATGTGCAGGAGCGCGACTACATCGACTCCCACCGCGAGGTATCTCCACTGCGCCAGGCCGACGATGCCATACTTCTGGACAACAGCCACATGACTATCCCTGAACAGAAGCAGTGGCTCATGGACAAGTATCTCGCCAAAGTCAACGCATAGACGCCATACCATTGCTCTCGGGCATACCGCCACGAGAGATATCCAGGGGAAGAGCCGTTCCCCTGGATTTTTTTTGCCCCAGGCTTTTCCCCCGGCTGCTCTCCCCGCACGTTTCATCCCCGCTATTCTTCCCGTCGCTGATGATGGCTGTGGCGAGTGCGTTTTCCCGTCTTTCATGACAGCCTATCGGCTATCACGGGGCGCCCCGACGCGCAGACGGTCTGCCTCCCCGGAAGAACCAGTCGTGTTGACTTTCTTCTCCATTCGCCATTGCGCTCACAGTGAGCTGCTTTGCGCCCGCCGCGATTGGCTCTCGTGGTTCGTAACGTATGATACGAAGGCTCGTGACATAAGGCACGTGAGCTCGTAACGTATGATACGTGGGCTCGTGCCTATTGATACGAGCCAGCCCAGATGACCTCCTCGCCGCCAGAGTCGGATCCGGCGCGGACATTTCTGATGGCGATGCCGCTGTCGATGCCCTCCCAGCCCACGCCGCTGCCAGCCAAATCTGCCAAACAGACAGCCGGGGCATCCTGCTTGGTCGAGGATGCCCCGGCTGGGGTCATGAGGGCGGCGCTGACAGGCGCTGCTGTAGTATGGGGAACCAGCCCAGATGGCTTAGAGCGCCACGGGCATGATGAAGGTGCGGATGAGGGCATAGGCCATGATGCCGGCGATATAGCCCACAAAGGCTATCCATGTGATGCGGCGCATGTACCATCCGAAGGAGATGCGCTCGAGGCCCATGACCACTACGCCTGCAGCCGAACCGATGATGAGCATCGAGCCGCCCACTCCGGCACAGTAGGCCAGCAGCTGCCAGAAGATGCCGTCGACTGCCATGTCGCCTGTGGGTGCCACGGGATACATGCCCATACATCCTGCCACGAGGGGCACATTGTCGACGATGCTCGACAGCACGCCTATCACGCCGGTGACGAGATAGTGGTTGCCCTGGAATACGTCGTTGAGCGTCTCGCCCAAGGCTACCAGCACGCCGGTCTGCTCGAGACAGGCCACAGCCATGAGGATGCCAAGGAAGAAGAGTATGGTAGAGAGGTCGATGCGCGAGAGCAGCGTAGCCACACGCTTCTGCATGCTCGAGCGGTCGCTCTTCTGGCGCAGATGGCGGTAGAAGACCTCGGTGACGGTCCACAGGGTGCCCAGTACGAGGAGGATGCCCACAAAGGGAGGCAGATGGGTGATGGCCTTGAAGATGGGCACGAAGATGAGTCCGCCTACGCCCACATAGAACACGATGCGGCGCTGCGACTCGGTGAAGTCGAGCTCTGCGGTCTCGGTCTTGGTGCTGTCGTCAGCCTCGGCCAGCGTGCCCTTGAGGGTAAACTGCAGGATAAAGGCGGGCACCACCATCGAGATGAGCGAGGGGATGAGCAGTTCGCTGATTACGCCGATGGCTGTCACCACGCCCTTGTTCCAGAGCATGATGGTGGTCACGTCGCCTATGGGCGAGAACGCGCCGCCCGAGTTGGCGGCTATGATGACCATCGAGGCGTAGATGATGCGCGTGGGGCGGTCTTCGACCAGCTTGCGCAGTATCATCACCATGACGATGCTGGTGGTGAGGTTGTCCAGTATGGCTGATAGGAAGAATGTGGCGATGCTGATGCGCCATAGCAGCGCTCTCTTGCTGCGGGTCTGCATCACGCCGCGCACCCAGTTGAAGCCACCGTTCTGGTCGACCACCTCGACGATGGTCATCGCTCCCATGAGGAAGAACAGGGTGGTAGAGGTGCTGCCCAGATGGTGCTCGATGACGGCGCTCACCTGGTTGGCGATGTCGGAGCCGCATCCGTTGATGTAGGCTGCCGGGTCTATCATGAACAGCGTCCAGCACGCCACAAACATAAGCAGCGCTATGGCTGCCTTGTTGACACGTGTCAGGCTCTCGAGCGCGATAAGCAGATAGCCGAACACAAAAACGATGATGATTGCAATAGTCAGTGTACTCATTGTTTTTAGTTAAACGTTAATGGATAGATATACTTTAATTGTTAGGATTAGCCTACCTGCCCGCCATCACCGCAGTCCTTGCCGCTGCGGTGGTGGGGTGGGTGTATGAGGGGGTGTGGGCCGTCACGGTCTGTGTCTGGATGGTCTACTTTTCCTCTGCCTTGGTCTTGGGCAGTACCAGATTGAGCACCACGCCGATGACCGCCGACAGACCTATGCCCGAGATGGCAAACGAGCCTCCGGAGAGCACGGCGCCGCCGAGGCCCATAGTGAGCATCACGGAGATGATTATCACGTTGCGCGTGTCGTTCATGTCCACGCGGTGCTGCATCAGGTTCTGCACGCCCACGCTGGCTATGGTGCCGAAGAGCAGCAGCATGATGCCGCCCAGCACGGCCTGGGGGATAGACTGGAGCAGCGCGCTGAGCTTGCCCACGACAGAGAAGCAGATGGCGGTAAGGGCAGAGATGCGTATCACGGCCGGGCTGGTCACCTTGGTGATAGACATGGCTCCTGTCACTTCCGAATAGGTGGTCTCGGGAGGTCCTCCAAGAAACGCGGAACACAGACAGGCGAGACCGTCGCCAAGCATGGTGCGGTGGAGACCAGGGTCTTTGACGAAATCCTTGTCTGCCACGGCGCTCACCACATAGACGTCGCCGATATGCTCTATCACCGGCGCTATGGCTACGGGCATCATGTAGAGGAAGGGGCTCCAGCTGAAGTGGGTGATGGTGTCAAAGGCCACCGGCATGGCTATCCATGAGGCATTGGCCACGCCCGTGAAGTCGACCTCGCCCATGCACACCGCCACGATATATCCCACTGCCACGCCCGAGAGTATGGGCACCAACTTCATCAGTCCGCGGCAGAGCGTGAGCACCAGTATGGCGGTGATAAGCGATACGAAGGCGAGCAGCCAGTGGTCTTTAGCCATGTTGACGGCACTGCCCGAGAGCGAGAGGCCGATGAGGATAATGACGGGGCCTATCACCACCGGCGGAAAGAGCCTGTCGAGCAGTTTGCGCCCCTGCCACTTGACCAGAGCGCTCATCACAAAGTAGACAAGCGACACGCTGGTGAGTCCGGCTATGGTTCCGGGGAGTCCCCACTGCTGGGTGGCGGCTATGATAGGGGCGATAAAGGCAAACGAGCTGCCCAGGAAGATAGGCACGCGCCCCTTGGTGACAACATGGAAGATGAGGGTGCCCACACCGGCGGTGAAGAGTGCCGTGGCGGGATTGATGCCAATAAGAAGGGGTACCAGCACCGTAGCACCAAAGGCTACGAAGAGAAACTGCACACCCACGATGGTCTTCTTGGCAGGCGATAATTGTTCTGTGTTCATGACAAGTTAGATGATGTTGATTATAAATCTTGGCAAATGTATATGTTTTTTTCTGAACTACATCGCGTTTGCCCTATTTTTTTCCTCCATGGGAAGAATTTTAACCTAAAAACTTGCAGGTTACAGATAAAGAGTGTATTTTTGAATTCCCAAACCAGCCCCATGCCTCTCGCTCAGAAGAGGGGACCGTAGCTCGGAGAGCATCGGTAAGGAGAGGCGGAATGAGCCGCCCCGTGGCTCTGCCGGCAACAGTCGGTCGCCCGCCCAGCCTCTGGCCCGCGCCCGCAAGCATGGCTCCGTCGCCGCGCAACGTGGTGGGGCGCGCAGGAGAAGTCACAGAAATGACACAAACTATAATTAAAAATTACATGAAAATGCCTAACTTCAAGAGAGTAGCTATCGCGCTGACAGCACTGCTGCTTACTGCCACATCGGCAAGCGCCAAGTATGAACCCACCGCAGACAATCTGCAGGCCAGAAAGGAATTCCGCGACATGGGCTTTGGTGTCTTCCTCCACTGGGGTCTCTACAGTATGCTTGCCACTGGCGAGTGGACTATGACCAACAAGAACCTGAACTATCATGAGTATGAGAAGCTCGCCAAAGGTTTCTACCCCGCTGAGTTTGACGCTGCCAAGTGGGTCAGTGCTATCAAAGCGTCGGGTGCCAAGTACATCTGCTTCACCACTCGTCATCACGAGGGTTTCTCTATGTTCAAGACCAAGTACAGTAAATATAATATTGTAGACGGCACTCCCTTCAAGCGCGACATCCTCAAGGAACTTGCCGACGAGTGTCATCGCCAGGGCATCGCCCTCCATCTCTACTACTCGCATCTGGACTGGTATCGCGAGGACTACCCCTGGGGACGCACCGGAAGAGGTACCGGACGACCCAGCGCCAAGGGCGACTGGAAGAGCTATTACCAGTTTATGAACAACCAGCTGACCGAGCTGCTTACCAACTATGGTAAGATTGGTGCCATCTGGTTTGACGGATGGTGGGACCACAAGGAAGACCCCAACTTCGACTGGCAGCTGCCCGAGCAGTATGCCCTCATCCACGGTCTGCAGCCCGCCTGTCTCGTTGGCAACAACCACCACGTCACTCCTTTCGATGGTGAGGATATGCAAATCTTCGAGCGCGACCTGCCTGGTGAGAACACCGCCGGACTCTCTGGCCAGGACATCAGCCGTCTGCCCCTTGAGACCTGCGAGACCATGAACGGTATGTGGGGTTATAAGATTACCGACCAGAACTATAAGAACAAGAAGACACTGGTGCAGTATCTCGTCCGCGCTGCTGGCAAGAACGCCAACCTGCTCATGAACATCGGCCCTCAGCCCGACGGCAATCTCCCGGAGGTGGCCGTGAGTCGTCTGGCCGAAATGGGTGAGTGGATGAAGACCTACGGCGAGACCATCTATGGTTGTCGTGCAGGCATCGTGGCTCCCCACAACTGGGGCGTGACCACCCAGAAGGGCAATAAGCTCTATGTGCACATCCTCGACCTCAAGGACAAGGGCCTCTTCCTGCCCACTGGCAACAAGAAGATAAAGAGCGCTGTCGACTTCGTCACCCGTAGGCCTGTCAAGATGGCAAAGAGTGGCGACGGCATCACTCTGTTGCTCAACGAGGTGCCCACCGAGATAGACAAGGTGATAGAACTGGAACTGAAATAAGTAGAACGAAGCATGGGAAGAAACAAATTCTCACAGACTGAAATCATTCAAATAGCAAAACTGCTCAGACTGAAGAACGCAGGTAACCGCGCCCAGCAGAAGCAGGTAAGACATGAACTCAGAGTCAATTACGAGTTCAATATCTCTGACTTCTACGAGCCTGGCCGCGCTTTCGGCGAAGACGAACTGCAGGCCGCGCTCGACCGTGGTGCCATTCAGATACTCGACGACGCCACTATTGCCAACATGAAGGCCAAGCGTGCCCGCGACCGTGCCCGCGATGAGGCTGAACGCCAGCGCCAGGCAGTGGAAAGCGGCGAGCAGACCGACTGGCAACAGGCTATGCGAGAGTGGGAGGACTGGGAAAAAACGCAGAAATGACCGCACAGGTCCTGCCCATAGTCAGGACCGTTCCAGCGTCCATCACAGTCTGGACAGCAATCAATAGAAAATGGGGGAAAACCAAAGGCACAATGCCAGTGGTTTTCCCCCATCTCGTATAGATAGTCTTCTGTGTCGTATAGTTTTGCTCCAGCGTCGCCGGGGTCATCTCCCAGCCAGCCGGGATGGCCTTACAGCTTGTATTGCATGTGCTTCATGGCGTGTCCGCCCCAAGCAGAGTCGTCCACATGCACAAAACCTATGCGGGAGTAGAGCTTCTCGGCCTTGGGGTTGCCCTTGTCTACGAGCAGACCTACTGCCGGCAGTCCCAGGGTGCGTGCCTTGTCTATGGTAGCCTCGATGAGCTGCGAGGCAATGCCCTTGCCGCGGTATTCGGGCTTCACACAGATGCTGTCGATATAGAGTTCGCCAGCCTGGGTTTCGTCGTCGATGGCAGAGAAGTCACGGCCAAAGCGGTGGAGGGCCTCTCTGATGAACGCCTGACGCAATTGGTGCAGCTGTCCGCCATCATAGCTCACGCAGATGCCGGCGATGTCGTCGCCGTCGAGGGCTACCAGCGTGTTGAGATGACTGTACTGACTGTCGGTGCGCTCTACCAGAGCGGTCATCATGTCTTCAAACTCGTCGAGCGTATGGTTGTCGCCGGCGAAGTACTGGCAGCACTCGTAGTTCATGGCCACCATGATGAGTCGGGCTATCTCGCGCGACTGTAGGGGTGTTGCGGTGATAGTCTTCATGTCGTTTGTTCTTGTATTGTTACTTGTTCAGGGTAAATTCAAATCTCATTCCACCTTCAGCGGGGCACGTGGCGGTGATGGAGCCACCGTGCAGCCCTACGGCGTTCTTGACGATGGCGAGCCCGAGCCCTGTGCCGCCCATCTTCCGGCTGCGCCCCTTGTCTACTCGGTAGAAGCGCTCGAATATGCGTGACAGATGCTGAGGCTCGATGCCCACTCCGTTGTCGCTGAAGACAAACCGCCACTGGCTGCCCTCGTCGTGGGCGCTCAGCTGGATGGTGGTGCCCTCGCCGGCATAGGCTATGGCGTTGTCGGTGAGGTTGCGGAAGATGCTGTAGAGCAGACTCTGGTTGCCGTGGATGACGAGCCGTTCGGGCAAGTCTACGACTGCCTTCATGCCCTTCTGCTCCAGTTGCAGGGCTGTGGTCTTGGCGATGCCTGCCACGAGCTGTGCCACGTCGACATCGGTAAAGTCCATCATCTGGACGCCGTCGTCCATCTTGTTGAGCGTCGATATGTCTTGCAGCAGTGACGTGAGGCGTTGGCTCTGGGCATAACAGCGCTCCAGAAACTGCTGACGCATGGCATCGTCGACATTGGGGTTGTCGAGGATGGTCTCCAGATAACCCTGGATGCTTGCCACAGGAGTCTTGAGTTCGTGGGCTATGTTCTGGGTGAGCTGCCGCTTGAGCACATCCTGCTCCCGGCGCGTGCTCTGCAGCTGTTTGTATATCTTGATGATTTTCTCGGCTATCTCTCCCAGTTCGTCGTTGGGGAAGTTGATGAGCTCCTCGGTCTCCAGCGACTCGTTGTGACCCGCCCTGATGGCAAAGGCGCGCAACGTGGATATGTTCTTGCCCAGTCTGTGTGCGAAGTGGTAGAGTATGATGACCAATATGAAGATTGCAGCCAATGCAAACCACAGGTAATGCTGGTCTGCCTGGAGCGATTTGGCCAGGTCGTGGTTGTAGGGCAAAGCGCTGCGCACGATGAGGCTGTCGTCGGGGTAGTAGGACGCCGAGTAGAAGAAGTAACCCTTCATCGTGTTGCTGCTGCGCTCGACGGTAGACCCCGTGCCATGCTCGAGCGCCTGCTTGACTTCAGGGCGCGAGGCGTGGTTGCCAATGTGGGCTTTACGCTTGGACCAGTTGTCATAGATTACCACGCCCGACGGACGGATGAGGGTCACTCTCAGTCCCGGTGCATGGTGCCGGCGCACATAGTCGCCGTACTCCCGCTCGGTGGCGATGACACCGTCGTGGATTTCGTCGGCCATGCGGTCGTTGAAGTCCTGCAGCCTGATGTTGAGCGCGTCTATCTTGAACTGTTTCTCCCTCGCCTGCTGATACACGATGAACGTGCTGGCGAAGACCAGAAACACGGCGATGACGCCTACAAACAACTTCTGTCCTACCGTGGGTCTTCTCATAGTGTTACTCTTCAAAGAAATAGCCGTAACCCAGCCTTGTCACGATGTGGTGGGCATAGTCCTTAATCTTCTTGCGCATGCGGGTGATGTTGACATCGACTGTGCGGTCGAGCACCAGCACGTCTTTGGGCCAGATGCGGTTGATGAGTTCCTGGCGGGAGAAGACATGGCCACGCTCACGCAACAGCAGCGCCAGGAGTTCAAACTCGGTCTTGCTGAAGGGGATGTCTTCGCCGTCGATGCTCACGGTCTTTTTGTCGAGGTTGACTTCGAGCCCGCGGAACTTCAGTATCTGCTGTCCGACGCTCTTTTCGCCCGAGCGGCGGAGCACCGCCCTTACGCGTGCCATCACTTCGCGTATGGAGAATGGCTTGGCGATATAGTCGTCGGCACCCAGATTGAGTCCGTTGACCTTGTCGTTTTCATCGGTCTTGGCGGTGAGGAAGATGATGGGTACGTGGGCTGTCTCGGGGTTGGACTTCAGCCTCTCTGCCATTGCAAACCCATCCATGCCGCCCATCATCACGTCGAGAAGCAGCAGGTCGAAGCGCGCCAGATTCTTCTCCAGCGCCTCTTCTGCCGAGTATGCGGTGGCTACTTGGTACCCCTCGGTCTCAAGATTGAACTTCAGAATCTCACAGAGGTCCTGCTCGTCGTCGACGACCATAATTCGAGCTTTGTTTTCTTCCATATCAGTTGTCTTTTTGATGGTGGCGCACGATAGGAGTATGCCACCTGTTATATATAGTGCAAAAGTATGAATTTTCGGGTTCTTCCTTGTCTCTTTTCCGTTAAAATTATGTGACAAATCACCATCCCCGCTCTCCCGTCGGCCATCCCCGTGGCGAGGGCGCGGACCGATGGCGCGCTACTTGCTCATGGGCGGTCGATATACTTGCTGTATATCCTATAGTAGATGTCCATCCAGCCGTCGGTGAGCAGCCAGTTGAGCCGGTGAGCCAACTCCGGATGGCGGTCTATAAACTCTACCACCTGGGGGTTGTATCGGGTGCCGGCATCGTGGCGGAACTCGTTGATTACGGTGTTGAATGTCTTCGGGTTCTTATAGTTGCGGCCTATGCGCTCTGTAGCTGCCTGCAGGCAGTCGCTCAGGGTGAGTATGTCGATGAGCAGGCGGTAAGGCGAGCGGGTGTTGTCGAAGTCTGCAGGGTAACCTCCCTTGCCGTTGTACCACTTGTGGTGGCCCAGAATGGCATCGTGGAATGGCGCCAGTCGTGGGTCGAGCTCCAGAAACCGCAGTCCGCGACGCGGGTGACCCTGTATAATCTTGCGCTCCATATCGGTGAGCGGTCTGAAGTCGTTGTTGACCACGGGAACCATGATAATCTTGCCCAGGTCGTGAAACTCTGCCGCCCTGCGCATGTATTCCACAAACCGTTTCTTGCGCTTGGTCACGCTGCGCACGTTCTGACAGCCCAGGTAGCCTACCAGCAGCTGTGGTTCTTCCTTCACCATGGCGCTGATGATGGTCGTGGCTATCTCCGCCACGTGCACCGAGTGGGCATAGGTGGGCAAGTCGGTGGTCACGATGAGCTCTTCGAGGAAGTCGACCCTCTCTTCGGGCTTCAGGTATCGCGTGATGCGCTCGTAGACGACCAGTGTCTTGAGCATCTTTACAAACTGGGTGGAGTGCTGGTCATCGTGGCGGTTTCTGAACGCCGTTACAATATGTCCGCACAGCAGTTTGACCCTACGGCGCTTCTCTCTGTAGGGGATATCGGCAATGTCGTTGAGGTAGAGTATCGAGTAATACTGCTGGATGAAGTCTACGAACTCCTCGTCGTTGAGCCTTACGCCCTTTATCAGGTTCCAGTTGCGGGCATACCGGCTCTTGTAGGCGTCGAGAGCTTCCTTTGCGGTGATTTGTTGGAGCCTTACCTGCATGAGCAGCATGTTCATATACTGCTCGTCGTCCATGTTTTTCTTTTTCTTGTAGCTCTTTACCAGTTTGGTCATAAGCCATGTGGCCTCCTGTCTCTTCATCATGGTGCTGTCGTAGAGATACACGTTGCGTATCAGCAGCTCGTCCATCCTTTCTGCCTTGTTCTTCAGTCTCGCCATCATACTCGGAGAGATGTGGATGGTCGTGTCATTGAGCATGAGGCGCATGGTGCGCATGTTCGTGCGCAACTGTCTTACGGTCATTATCTTGCTGTTGAACCAAGCAAAGCTCGACAGGTTGTAGAGGGCTGTGACGCGACACTGCTTGTAGGCGGGAAATCTCTCGCTCTCCTTGCCGAGCACCGCTCTGAAGTGGTTGTATGAAGTACGGAGCGTCGTGGTGTCGTTGTCGAGACTGAAGATGTGGAAATAAGCCACTCCCCGCCACAGATGCAGCCAGTTGTCCATGCGCAGGCTGTCGGGTTGGTGATCGCTGTAGCGTTGCATGGCGTTGCAGAGGGTAAGCGTGTTGAAGGGGTCGGCCTTGCCGGCTCTCAGATAATCCAGGGTGAAAGCTCTGATGAATTCGCTGTAGAGGCTGTGGTCGTTGAGCACCTCGCCGACGGTCACGGCGTGGTTGATGCTGTCGATAATCAGCCTGTTAGACAGGTTTATCTCATGGTTCTTCCTTGCCCGCACCTGTAGAAACCTCGTCCATTGGTCGTGGTCGCGTATCTGGAAGATGCTGTCATTGTAGCGGTTGTACTCCACGCGGTTTTGCGCCAATGTGCGAAACCACTTTCTGAAGTCGTAGTGATGTGCGGGTGTGGCCGGCTGTGCCATGCACGCGATGGTGCAGACGATGGCGGCAAGCATGATGGATAGCCGTTTGCCGCTGTTACCCGATGACAGCCTTGCGGGTAGGTGGAAAATCTCGCAAGGCATAGATAGTAAACACATCCTGTTATAATATTCTGTTCAAGTAAGACATTGTCTCTGTCTGATACCGCTGTGTGTCATTCATTATGCACACGGCAATAACTATTGCAAATTTCGTCATTTATTCTGATATGGCAAATTATTTTTCTATAATTTCCATTGGTTTGCTGACAAAAAGAGGCTATGCCCTTGTCAGCACCGCCATTTTGGCGTTTTTCTCCTGCTTCTGGGCATCCATCGTGGCTGTTGACGTGCTTTAGATTGCGATGGTGGAGGGCGGGGAGAGTAGGGTGGCGCTTGATGTAAGATTTCCTCAGAGGCATGTAATTATGGATGCAGCCATCTTAAAGTTGAAATCAAGGCACGAAACGAGTATATCCAGGTTTGCCGTCATCGTTTCATGCCTCGCAATTCTTATTTCGTGCTTCGCCACGAGGATGGTGTGGCCCTCGGCAGTATTTGCGCGGGTGAGCCCCCGCGCGGAGGCGGGCGTGGGGCGGGCAGAGGGCATTGCCGCTCCATCAACCCATAGCCGTGTGGGCACCGACCCCATCGCCGCTCCCTCCGCGCGCCGCTGCCAGGTCGTCGTGACAATCGCCGTGATTACACCTTATTATATATATGGCGTGGCGCTGATGGCACAGTTTCGGACTCTCATCGCCGAGATGCTATCTAAAAACTGCACAAAAGTTGCGCTTTGTGCACAGTTTGCGTAAGACTGTGCAAATTTTTTCTCTTTAATTTGCATAAGCTGTAAAATATTTGTAATTTTGCGCCGTATTTGCATTAAAATCAATATAATTAAATATATTTTTTATGAGTTTGAACATTGTTGTACTTGCAAAGCAGGTACCAGACACAAGAAATGTGGGCAAAGACGCGATGACCGCAGAAGGCACTGTAAACCGTGCCGCGTTGCCCGCTATCTTCAACCCCGAAGACTTGAACGCCCTTGAGCAGGCTCTGCGTCTGAAAGAGCAGAATCCCGGCAGCACCGTAGGTGTGCTCACCATGGGTCCCCCCCGTGCCGGCGAGATAATCCGTCAGGGCCTCTATCGTGGCACCGATACCGGATGGCTGCTTACCGACCGTCTGTTTGCCGGCGCCGATACCCTGGCTACCTCTTATGCACTGGCTACAGCCATCAAGAAGATAGGCAATGTAGATATCGTTATCGGAGGTCGTCAGGCCATCGACGGTGATACCGCCCAGGTAGGTCCTCAGGTAGCCCAGAAGCTGGGTCTCAACCAGGTGACCTATGCAGAGGAAATCATCAAGGTAGAAGACGGCAAGGCCACCATCCGTCGTCACATCGACGGTGGCGTGGAGACAGTCGAGGCTCCTCTGCCTGTAGTGGTAACGGTCAACGGAAGCGCTGCTCCCTGCCGCCCCTGCAATGCCAAGCTGGTGATGAAGTACAAGTATGCCACCTGTCCTATGGAGCGCAAGGGCGACGAGCCCTGGTCTGCTCTCTATGACGAGCGCCCCTATCTGACCCTCAATCAGTGGTCGGTAGCCGACGTCGATGGCGACCCCGGACAGTGTGGTCTGGCTGGCTCACCCACCAAGGTAAAGGCTGTAAAGAACATCGTGTTCCAGGCCAAGGAAAGCAAGACCCTTACAGCGAGCGACGCCGACGTCGAGGGTCTGGTAAAGGAATTGTTGGACGAAAAGATTATAGGTTAAGGATATGAACAACGTATTTGTATATTGCGAAGTCGAAGGCACACAGGTTGCCGAGGTTTCTCAGGAATTGCTTACTAAAGGCCGCAAGCTGGCCAACGAACTGGGTGTGGAGCTCCACGCTGTCGTTGCCGGTACAGGCGTCAAGGGCCAGGTGGAAGACCAGATTCTTCCCTACGGCGTTGACAAGTTGTTCGTGTTCGACGGTGAGGGGCTCTTCCCCTACACCTCGGCTCCCCATACCGATATCATGGTCAACCTCTTCAAGGAGGAGCAGCCACAGATAGCTCTGATGGGTGCAACCGTGATTGGCCGCGACCTGGGTCCCCGCGTGAGCTCATCACTCACATCGGGTCTTACAGCCGACTGTACCCAGCTCGAGATTGGTGACTATGACGACAAGAAGAGCGGCAAGCACTACGACAATCTGTTGTATCAGATTCGTCCTGCCTTTGGTGGTAACATCGTGGCCACCATCGTCAATCCCGACCACCGTCCTCAGATGGCCACCGTACGCTCTGGCGTGATGCAGAAAGCTCTCTACGAGGGCAACGCCAAGGGTGAGGTTGTCTATCCCGAGGTGAGCAAGTATGTCTCTGACGAGGCCTACGTAGTCAAGGTTCTCGACCGTCATGTCGAGGCTGCCAAGCACAACCTCAAGGGTGCCCCCATCGTGGTAGCCGGTGGTTATGGTGTAGGTAGCAAGGAAGCCTTCGACCAGCTCTTCCAACTGGCCAAGGAGCTGCATGGTGAGGTTGGTGCCAGCCGTGCCGCTGTCGATGCCGGATGGGTAGACCACGACCGCCAGATTGGTCAGACCGGTGTCACCGTTCATCCCAAGGTATATATCGCCTGTGGTATTTCCGGTCAGATTCAGCACATTGCCGGTATGCAGGACTCAGGCATCATCATCTCTATCAACAACGACCCCGAGGCTCCCATCAACAAGATTGCCGACTATGTCATCGTGGGTAACGTGGAAGAGGTAGTGCCCAAACTCATCAAGTATTACAAACAAAATTCTAAGTAAAGCCCCTCCCTGTCCCTCCCAAGGGGAGGGTATCAAAGGGGGGATGGGTGTTGTTGATGAAAAAAGGTGATACAGCTTATGGATTTCAGGATGCTTCTCCCTGCCTTTATCCCATATTGAAGGCCTTTGCCAAGGAGAACCGCCGCCACTTGACTCCGTGTGAATCCTTGCTGTGGAACTATCTGAGAAGAACCAGCAGCTGTGGTTACCATTTTCGCCGGCAGCATATCATAGGCGATTACATTGTCGATTTTGCCTGTGTTGAGAAGAAACTTGTAATTGAAATAGATGGCGCTTACCATGCAGAGCCGCGCCAGGCGGCCGATGACAGTTTGCGGAGCGAATGGCTCGAGCAGAGAGGTTATGAGGTAATACGCTTTTCCAATAAACAGGTACTCCAGGAAATCGAGAATGTGCTAAGAGAGATAGACAATAGAATAAAAAACAAATAAACAGCCTTCATTTTCTACTCCCTCCCCTTGGGGAGGGTCGGGGTGGGGCTAATATAAGATTATGGCTAATTATTATACAGACCATCCAGAGATCGCGTTCCACCTGAACCATCCTCTGATGAAGCGCATCGTTGAGCTCAAGGAGCGCGACTATGCAGACAAAGACCAGTTTGCTGACGCCCCCGTCAACTACGAGGACGCCATCGAGAACTACAAGCGCATCCTGGATATCACCGGTGATGTGGCTGCTAACATTATCGAGCCTAACTCTGAGGATGTAGACCTTGAGGGTCCACACCTCGTTGACGGTCGCATGGTGTATGCCAGCAAGACCTTCGAGAACCTCGACGCTACACGCAAGGCCGGACTCTGGGGCATCTCTATGCCTCGTCGCTACAACGGTCTGAACATCCCCAACGTGGTGTTCTCTATGTTGTCAGAGGTTATCTCTGCTGCCGATGCCGGCTTCCAGAACGTATGGAGCCTCCAGAGCTGTATCGACACTCTCTATGAGTTCGGTTCAGAGGAGCAGCGCCAGAAGTATATTCCCCGTATCGCTGCCGGCGAGACCATGTCTATGGACCTCACCGAGCCCGATGCCGGTTCAGACCTCCAGCGCGTGATGCTCAAGGCCACTCAGGACGAGGACGGCACATGGCGCCTGAACGGTGTGAAGCGTTTCATCACCAATGGTGACTCTGATATCCACCTCGTGCTGGCCCGCTCGGAAGAGGGAACCAAGGACGGCCGTGGTCTGTCTATGTTCATCTACGACAAGCGCGACGGTGGTGTCACCGTACGTCATATCGAGCACAAGCTGGGTATCCACGGTTCACCTACCTGTGAGCTCGTGTACAAGAATGCCAAGGCTGAGCTCTGCGGCAGCACCCGTATGGGGCTTATCAAGTATGTGATGGCGCTGATGAACGGTGCCCGTCTCGGTATCGCCGCCCAGTCGGTAGGTGTAGAGCAGGAGGCTTACAACGAGGGTCTTGCCTACGCCAAGGAGCGTGCCCAGTTCGGTCAGAAGATTGTCAACTTCCCCGCCGTATATGACATGCTGTCTCGCATGAAGGCCAAGCTCGATGCCGGTCGTTCGCTGCTCTATCAGACAGCACGCTATGTAGACATCTACAAGGCTCTCGAAGACATCGCCCGTGAGCGCAAGCTCACCGCCGAGGAGCGTGCAGAGATGAAGAAGTACACCCGTCTGGCCGACGCGTTCACTCCCGTTGCCAAGGGTATGAACTCCGAGTATGCCAACCAGAACGCCTACGATGCCATCAGCATCCACGGTGGTTCGGGCTTCATCATGGAGTACAAGTGCCAGCGCTTGTTCCGCGACGCCCGTATCTTCTCTATCTACGAGGGTACCACCCAGCTGCAGGTTGTGGCTGCTATCCGCTATATCACCAACGGCACCTACCTCGCCATCATGAAGGAGATGCTCGAGGCTGAGGTATGCGACTGCATGAAGCCTCTGCAGGCTCGTGTGGCCAAGATGGTAGAGCAGTATGAGGCTGCCATCAATGCCGTGAAGGACGCACAGAACCAGGAGGTTCACGACTTCCTCGGTCGTCGTCTCTACGACATGACTGCAGAAATCATCATGTCACTCCTTATCATCGAGGACGCCAGCCGCGCTCCCGAACTCTTCAAGAAGAGTGCCCACGTATATGTGCGCATGGCCGAAGAGAACGTACAGGGCAAGGCTGCTTACATCCAGAACTTCAAAGCAGAGGACCTCGCAGCCTTCCGCGCTGTCGAGACCGAAACAGCAGAGTAATCGGGTTATACATATTAAGTATAGAGGGCGTCACTCCTGTCATGGGAGTGGCGCCCTCGCTCTTTCTATACACCTTATTATATATTTAGCAGCAGAGAAACCCTCCCGAAACCTTTGCATATGTCAATATCTTTTATTTATATTGCAGTAGGTTAATCAACGGATGTTACTAATCAAACCCAATAACAAATGAAACGAATCTTATTGATGTCAGCCGCAGCAATGGCGTCGGCGGCACTGTCGGCGCAGACGGTCAAGACGATGAGCGACTTGAAGCCGGAACAGAAGTCGATGGCTATAAGCCTGAAACTCACCGGCAGACTATCGGCCGAGCCAAAGGGAGACTATCGCCAGATGCGCGACCTGTGTTTCCAAGTGCGTACAATCGACCTTGGCGATGCCCAAAGCACCGAGATTCCCAAGAACGCTTTCCACTCGCGCCACCAACTTGAGAATATCGTCCTGCCCAAGGCGTTGAAGACCATCGGGACACAGGCTTTCTTCGCCTGCGACAAACTGCAGACTGTCACTATTCCCGCTTCGGTAGATACCATTGGCGCTGCCGCCTTCTCGGGATGCAAGAGCATGACAGAAGTGACCATCGAGGGTGCGCCCGTGATAGGAGAGTATGCTTTCGCGCGTCTGTCGGGACTGACGACGGTGAGGGTAAACTCAATGACGCCGCCCAAGGCTTCGGTGTCTTCTTTCTACGGCATCGTGCCGGGCAGCGTGAAGCTCGTGGTGCCCAAGGGCAGCGAGAAGGCTTATATGAAGGCGGCTGGCTGGAGCCGTTTCTATGCCGAGCCGAGGCTTGCCAGCGAGGTAAGTGACCCTCGGCAGTGTCTCATCCCCATGCCGCAGGAGCTGAGCATCAAGAAGGGGGCGAAGACCCTCAATGTGCATACTGCTTGGAATATCGTGGTGACTGCTGCTGATGGCAATGCAAATGCTCTGGACAATGAGAAAGAGCGGGCTCGCGAGATGCTCAGCAACCGTATTGGCAATATAGTGAACAGCCGTCAGCGCGGTGTACGGCTCGTGCTCGGTATCGACCCTACACTTGCCGATGACGAGGCTTACACCATGGTCGTCGACTCTAAGGGCGTGTGCATCAAGGGTAAGACTCCCCGCGGTGTGTTCTGGGGACTGATGACTCTCGACCAGGTTCTGCGCGGCTCGGGCAACAAGGAATGTGTTGACGCCATCCCGCAACTTACCATCAAAGATACGCCCCGTACTCACGTACGCGAGTTGATGGTAGACCCTGCCCGTACGTTCATACCTATAGACGAGCTCAAGGCGTTTGTCCCCGAGATGGCCCGCTATAAGCTCAATGCCATCCACCTGCATTTGGTCGACGACCAGGCTTGGCGCATCGAGATTAAAAAATATCCCCAGCTCACCGAGCAGGCTTCCATGCGCTGGGGACAGGACGACTTGCTGATGCCCTACAAGGGCTATTACACCCAGGAGCAGATGCGCGACTTGGTGGAGTATGCTGCCAAGTATCATGTGGAGATTATACCCGAAATCGAGATGCCTGGCCATGAGGTGGCTGCCATCAGCGTGTTCCCCGAACTTACTTGCCATCAGCGTCAGGTTCCTATCCGCACCACTTGCGGTGTGTCCAACGAGCTGCTGTGCCCCGGCAATGCCTTCACCTATGAGTTTCTGGGCAATGTATTCCAGGAAATAGCCAACATCTTCCCCTCCAAGTATATCCATCTCGGCGGCGACGAGGCTGGCAACCCCGCCCTCGACTGCTGGACCGACTGCCCCAAGTGTCAGGCTCTGAAGAGACAGCTCGGCATTACCACCATCGACCGTTCGGAAAACTGGAAACTGCAGGGCTACCTGTTTGACCGTATCATCGGGCTTCTGCGCGATACCTACAACAAGACTCCCATGTTCTGGTACGAGACCGACTTCAAGAAGATTCAGCCTGGATGTGTCACCTTTGCCTGGCGAGACGGACTCACCGACAAGGCCCTTGAAGCCGCTGTCAATAACAACGCACGCATAATGCTTTGCCCGGGCGAGCACTGCTACTTCGACTATCCCATGGCCAAGGGCGATATGCCGGAGGTAAACTGGGGTATGCCCGTTACATCGCTCGAGGCTACTTACTCTATTGACCCGTCGTGGGGCAGAGACCAGAGCTTCGAGGACAACAACCTCTTTGGTGTTGCTGGAACGCTGTGGAGTGAGTGCATCACTTCGCCCGAACGTATCTACTATCAGGCTTATCCGCGCGCGATTGCTCTTGCCGAGGCTGGATGGACACGCAACAAGCCTTCTTATGGCAACTTCCTCGTGCGTCTGAAACCTACCGCAAAGGATATGATGAGGCGTGGCGTTACTTACTCACTCGAATACTAATGGCGTTACTGTCAGGATAAATCTCTTCACTCTAAACAGCAAAGGGGTGATACTCCTCGCGAGGTATCAGCCCTTTGTGGTTGTCTTTGTTTGGGTTATAAGAGCCATAGCCATAAGCCGAGACAGCCTGTTTACAGCCAGCATAATTATCATATCTCCTATACCTTATTATATATAGGCCCCTGTCTGCCAGCGGTCATGGCTGGGACGGCGGCCGTCATTACACTTTTTTCTCACATTATTGATGGAAAGTTGTCCGATGTCGCAAAAAAAGAGTATATTTGCATCAGATAGACAAGTATGACCCATGAGCAGCTCACTGATAGACAGACAGACCGTAGAGAAGATTAAAGATGCGTGCAATATCGTTGATGTAGTTTCCGAATTTGTTACCCTCCACAAGAGTGGGGCCAACTACAAGGGTCTCTGTCCCTTCCACAATGAGCGCACTCCCTCCTTCTTCGTTTCTCCTGCCCGTGGCACTTGCCACTGCTTCGGCTGCGGCAAGGGCGGCAACTCCGTGACCTTTATCATGGAGCATGAGCAGATGACCTATCCCGAAGCTCTGCGCTGGCTTGCAGCCAAGTATCACATCGAGATACAGGAACGCGAGATGACCGACGAGGAACGCAAGCAGCAGAGTGAGCGTGAGTCGATGTTCATCGTCAACGAGTGGGTCGCCAAATACTTCGAGAGCCAGCTCCAGACTGATGGCGAGGGCACAGCCTATGGTCTGGCTTACTTCCGCAGCCGTGGTTTCCGCGACGACATCATCGCCAAGTTCCGTCTGGGCTACGACCTGCAAGACCGCTTTGCGCTCGCCCGTCGTGCCAAGAGCGAAGGCTATCAGGCAGAGTTCCTCCTCAAGACCGGCATCTGCTACAAGACCGACCGTGGCGACCTCATCGACCGATACGCCGGCAGAGTCGTTTTCCCGTGGATTGGACTCAGCGGCAAGGTCGTCGGCTTTACCGCCCGTGTGCTCGACCAGCGTACCAAGGGCGTCGAGAAGAAGTATGTCAACTCGCCCGACTCCGAGGTTTACCACAAAGCCAGTCTGCTCTACGGCATCTACCAGGCCAAGAAGGCTATCGCCAAGCTCGACCGCGTCTATCTCGTCGAGGGTCAGGCCGACGTCATCTCCATGTACCAGGCCGGCATCGAGAACGTGGTCGCCGGTTCGGGCACCGCCCTCAGCTTTGCCCAGATACACATGCTGCACCGTCTCACCTCCAATATCACTCTCATCTATGATGACGACGAGGCCGGACTCCATGCCGCCCTCAAGGGCACCGACATGCTGCTCTTCGAGGGTATGAACCTCAAGGTGCTGCTGCTGCCCGACGGCGAAGACCCCGACAGCTTCGCCCGCAAGCATACGGCTGAAGAGCTCAAGCAGTATATCGAGCAGCACGAGACAGACTTCATCCAGTTCAAGACCAACCTGCTGCTCAAGGATGTCACCGACCCCATCAAGCGCACCGAAGCCATCAACTCTATCGTGAAGAGCATCTCGCTCGTGACCAACCCCATACTCCGCGACACCTACGTGCAGAGCTGCGTGGCGCGCACCGGTGTGGCCGAGGCTACCCTTATCAACACCATGAACCGCTTCATCCGCGAGCAGAAGGAGAGCAAAAACTCTGAAGCTCGCCGTGAGCAGGAAGCGCCTCAGGTGGTCACCCCCACCAATGTGATGGCTGCCCCCGCGTCGTCGGTCTCTCCGCAGGAGAAGGTAGAGCGTATGCTTGCCCAGATGATTGTGCGCGATGGCAGCAAGGTGGCTTTCCGCAATATCCCTGCCGCCGGCGATGCCACCATCGACCTCACCGTGGCGCAGTACATCTACTATGATTTGCAGGCCGACCATCTCGCGCTGTCCAATCCCCTCTACGCCCGCATCCTCGACGACGCCTTCCGGCATAGCGCCGACGAGGGCTTCGACTCCCTCCAATACTTTGTCCACCACTCCGACATTGACATCTGCAAGGTGGCTGCCGAGCTGAGTGTCGACCAGCTGCAGCTCATCAAGGACGAAGAGCCCAAGAAAAAGCTCACCGCTGACGAGGTCAAGGCTCTGCAGCTCGAGGCCGAAGAGCGGCTCCGCGTCGATACCGTCCATCTGCTGCTCGACTTCCGCATGGACTATACCGAGCGCCGCCTGAAGCAGCTTGGCGACGAAATCAATGCGGCGGTCAGCGACCCAGCCCGTATGACCAGCCTGCTCAAGGAGTATGCTGACATGCAGAAAGTGCGCAATGCCTATGCACAGAAATTAGGCAATAACATCATCAGATAAACGCCTATGAGTTTCGGTTTCCTTGTCTTTATTCTCTTGGCTTCTATCGTTGGTGCCGTAGTGAGATACTATTATCAGAAATACATTGGTTCCAAGTTGGAGATGTTCAAGCTCGAGAACATCAATGCCCAGACCAATCTCGAGGTGGTCAGCGACACCCTGCGCAAGATGATTTGCACCTACGCCTGGACCAAGGAGGGCGAGTCCAATGTCTGTCATTTCGACTACCAGGGTGCCCACTTCAGTATCGAGCTTACCGACAATGACCCCTTCACCCAACTCTCATTATATTACATCCATCTCGTGTCGTTGGAAGACATCAACGTCGTCCGCGCGGTATGCAACAAGTATTCCTCCACCAAGAACCCGTTCAAGGTGGTCTATTCCGTCAATCAGGAACACCACGGTGCCGCTATCCACATCATCTGTAGTCTTCTTCTCAATGAGGTCAACGCCCATGAATTGCTGACGAAGGTCATGGCGCAGATGTTTGAGATGAGGCGGTTGGTCGTGGCTGAAATCGAGAGCGAGACCCAGAAGGCTCGCAGTGTCGATTGCGCCGATTATGAAGTTGCCACAGTCGAGTGGGGTGGAGAGTTGGAACTGCTCCACGAACTCGAGATAGACCGCCAGCCTGCCGTCTTCAGTCACCACGAGGCTGCCGCCCATCCCGTCATCACCCCTCGTGCGCTCCTTGCCACCATGTTTGGCATCACCGACAGCCATATCGACTCGCTTTCCGCCTGGACCAACGACGAAACCCACATCCACATGGGCGAGGACGACGATATTGCCAACTTCCCCCTCTCCGCGTTGCTTATTGCCGATGGCAAGTTCATCCACAGTTGGGTTGGCGTCGAACTTACCTATCATGACGACAGTGGCGATGGCGTCAGTCACAATCTTGGCATCCATCTGGATTCCGAGATGACTACCCCGTCGGTGCTCTATTACCGCGTGACCCTCACGCTGATGCCAGTGTTCGTCCCACCGGTAGTAAGCCCCGTCCTGCTACCCAAACCAGGCGACTGTCATACGTTTGTGGCTGGCTATGAGCTTGTACCCACGAAGCAGCAGACCGACGCCATCAACTACCAGTGGCACGAAGCCCGCGAGAAGTTCAAGTCTGGCGGCGAGAGCCAGCTCACCGCTACCCAGCGGGTGCTTGCCCATTGCGAGCAGCCCGACCTGGCACAGTATATCTACCTGGGTCGCCAGCGTTATCTCGAACGCCGCTTCTTTGATGCCCTCTCCCCGCTCGGTGCAGCCTATGAGCGCTACGCCGCCCGCTACGACCAGATGGGCGCCGACGAGCGTCGCAGCTATTATGAGGTGTGCTATCTCCTTGGCAGTTGTTATTATCATTTGCGCCGTTTCGAGATAGCCCATTTCTATCTCTTCCAGACCCTTTCCATCAACAACCTGATATACACCATGCAGTATGTCAACTGTATGGTGAGCATGGGCAACTGTGATGCCTTGCGCTTCATCGACTCCTCGCTTGCCAATCTGAAGCGCTCGATGGACATGGGCAGCCTCAACAGCAACTGTCTCAACTTCTATTACTTCCTCCAGCGCCGCAAGGTTGAGTTCCTGCTCAACGCCCACCGCGTCGACGAGGCCGAGCAGTTGTTGCACACCATGCTCGACGGCAATCCAAACAGCGACTTTGCCATTGAGCGACTCGCCGAGATACAGAAAGAAAAAGAGAAACTATGACATCGATTATCCTGTGGACGTTGCTTGCCATCGACATTGTTCTGGTGATAATGGCGCTGGTCAAGGTGTTGCTCGAAGAGCTGCAGCCCTTCAAGGCAATGTTCTGGGTGATGACCATCATCTTCGTGCCCATTCTGGGATTGGTGCTTTTCTTCTTTTTCGGCAAGAATCTCCACAAGAAGCGACTCCTCAGCGACCGCACCCATATGCTCATCGCCGAGCGCATCTATGAGGGATTTACCGCCCAGGACGACCTCGTCATCCCAGCCCGCCATGAGCGCGTCATCAACTTCTTTGCCCGCCTTACCCTGGCGTTTCCCTTCAAGAACAATCGCATTGAGATACTCTCCGAGGGCTCCGATTTCTTTCTCAACCTCCTTCACGACATCGGTCAGGCCCAGAGCCACATCCATCTCATTACCTATATCTTCACCGACGATGCCTTGGGTCGTCTCGTTGCCGATGCCCTCATCGACAAGGCCCGCGAGGGTGTCGAGGTGCGCGTCATCTACGACGATGTGGGCAGTTGGGAGACCAGCAACCGCTTCTTCGAGCGTTTGCGTGCCGCCGGTGTCGATGTCGTGTCTTTCATGCCCGTGCGTTTCCCTGCCTTTACCGGCAAGGTCAACTACCGCAACCACCGCAAGATATGCGTCGTCGACGGCAAGGTGGGCTATATCGGCGGCATGAACCTTGCGCTGCGCTATGCCAAGGGCGGTCGTGGCCGCGACTGGTGCGATACCCACCTCCGCGTTTGTGGTGCCGTCGTTTCTTCACTCCAGCGCTCCTTTATCGATGACTGGTATCTCGTAGACCATTCCATCCTGCGCGACGACAAGTACTATCCAGCCCCCACTGTCGAGCCCAACGACTGTCTGGCACAGGTCGTGCTGAGCAGTCCGCTTCTTCCCTGGAACGGACTGATGCAGGGCTATGTCAGCCTCATCTACGAGGCGCGCAAGTATGTCTACATTGAGACGCCCTATTTCATCCCGCCCCAGCCCGTGCTTATGGCGCTCACCACCAAGGCCCTCGCCGGCGTCGATGTCTGCGTGATGCTGCCCGAGCATGCCGACCGCTGGTTTGTCGAGCACGCCGCCCGCTCTTATATAGACCGTGCCCACGATGCCGGAGTCAAGTTCTACCTCTACCAGCCAGGCATCAACCATTCCAAGTTGCTCATCATCGACGATATGGTCTGCTCCTGTGGCTCCACCAATATCGATTTCCGTAGTTTTGAGAACAATTGCGAGTCCAATCTTTTCATCTACGACACCGAGATGGCGCTCCGCATGAAGCATCTGTTCCTTGGCGACCTCGCCCATTGCAGTCCCCTGGACGATAACTACCTTTTCCAGCACCACACTATCCATCAGCGCCTCGCCGACGGCGTAGTGCGTATGTTCTCGCCACTGATGTAGACCCCGTTGCCGCGGTAATCACCGGCAGATGTTGCCTATAGCGTAAAGCGGATAGATGAGGATGTCGTCAAATTCGCCGAAGTTCTCCAGGGATGTACGGATGCCTTTGTCCAGTTGCTTGGCATCCATGAAGATGCGCATGCTCTGCATCGTGCCACGTACTCCGGCTTTTACTTCTATCGGATATATTCTTCCTTTGCGTGAGACTACGTAGTCCACCTCTGCATTGGAGTTCTTTTTCTCCCTGTGCCAGCAATAGAGATAGTCATTCAGGTATGGCGGGCGGCTCTTCACCAGTTCGTCGCCTACAAATACCTCTGCCAGAGCCCCTCGGTTTACGAGTTTGATGTCGTCTGAGACGAGTATGTCCGTCAAGTCGAGTTCGAGAGTCCGTTGCAGCAACCCCGTATCCATAAAGATATATCTTTTGTATTTTTCTTTGGCTTCAGCATACAGCGGCACACCGTTGCTGTCGGTGTGTACCACTGTATAGATGAGTCCCGCCATGCAGAGCATGTCCAACGCTTCCTTCACTACAGGGGTGCGATAGTCGCTGCCCACTTGTGTATATACAAATTTGCCTTGTCCCTGCAGGGCTACCGACCGCAGTACGTCTCTCAGCACGTTGACGGGAATCTTCTCGTGATATTTCTTGAAATCATCCTGATACGAAATCATCAGTTCGCTCAATATCTGCTGACATTTCAGCATGCTTCCAGTCTCCACATAACGGGCCACACACTCGGGCATGCCACCGATGACGAGAAATACCCTAAGGTATTCCAGCGCCTTGGCGTGGATGAGCTCGGGTAATGGGTCTTCCGGCGTAGCTTGGACCACCATGTCGGCGAGCGTGCGTTTGTCGAGCGCCCATAAGAACTCCTGGAAACTGAACGAATACATAAACAGCGAGCGTATTCGTCCTACTCCGAATGACGGCAGGTCTCTCAGCGCAAACTCTAACAGCGAACCGGCGGCGATGACATGGAGCAGAGGCATCTTCTCATAGAAGTATCTCAGCCTGTTGATAGCGGCAGGACACGCTTGTATTTCATCGAAAAACAGCAGCGTGTTGCCCTCTTCGATGGGAGTGTCCAGTATCACAGACAGTTGCTGGCAGATTTGCTGCGGACTATATCCCTTTTCAAAGAGGGTATGCAAATCCTGCCTATCGTTCAGATCTATCTCCACATAATGCTTGAACCGCTCGCCCAGATGGCGCACGGCAGAAGTCTTGCCCACTTGGCGCGCGCCGCGCAGCAGTAGCGGCTTGTGATCTTCGCTTTCGCCCCATTTCTTCAGTTCTCCGTCGATGGCTCTTTCCAAGTATTTCATCTTCTCGTCTTTTTTGTTTTCGTGATGGCTGTTTGCGCGCAGACCTTGACAGTCAGTATGGTACAAATAGTTATCTCTGCGCCTATCTTATGCAAAGATAGTGCAAGCCGAACGCCATAAGCTTGCTTAATGGCTGAGGTGCCGCCTATCTTATGCAAAGATACGAACTTTTGCAGAAATAGGCACCTTAAAACCATATTTTTTTACAAAAATAGGCATCATAGAAATGGCATTTTTTGTAAAAATAGGCACCTTAGAAACCGTGTTTTTTGCAAAAATAGGCACCTAAGGACGAATTTTCATGCCCTTGGCGATGTTTTTGATGACCTTTGCGACCGCCGTGGCTTGCTTTGGAAGCGTGGAGATGACGCTTGAAGGTTTAATAATCGTTAAAGTTAAGCGGCATAAGTGCCATTCTATCCGAAATAGCCGTAACTTAGCCTTGTTATTCACCATTCTAAAGAAAGGATAAGATATGATGACAATCAGACAAGTAGCCCGTTGCCCCATTTGCGGCAACATTGTAGAAGTATTGCATGCCGGCGCCGGCACGCTCGTGTGCTGCGGACAGCCCATGCAGCTGCTCGAAGCCAACACCACCGATGCCGCCCAGGAGAAGCATGTGCCCGTAATCGAGCGCGTCGACGGCGGTTACCGCGTCACCGTGGGCAGCGTCGAGCATCCCATGACCCCCGAGCACTACATCCAGTGGATAGAGCTGCTCACCGACGAGGGCGTATTGCGACGCGAACTCACGCCGACCGATCGTCCCGTCGCCCTCTTCCAGACCACTGCCCACGTTACCGGAGCCCGCGAATACTGCAATCTGCATGGTCTCTGGGCAGCAAAAATGTAAGTTTTGTGCCTTGCACATATCATTTATTGGCGCCACACACCCCTTAATCGGAGTTTTTTGTCTAACTTTGCATTCGTATGAATATCAAGAGAGGCAGCAACTTGCTTTTGGGCGGATGTGTGGCGCTGCTTGTAGTGCTATGCTGGCTCAGTATCAGTGCGCCGATGCGTTTCGACGCCCAACGCCACCAGCGTGAGCAGGCCGTGATAGGCTGCCTGCTCCAGATACGCGCAGCCCAGGAAGCCTATCATACCGTCCACGGCACCTACGCACCATCTGTCGACTCGCTTGTCGGCGCCCGGCTGCTCACGCCCACTGCCGCCGTCATCCCCCACAGCGGCGGCCGTAAGTTTGAGATACGCACGGCGGTAGCCACCGGTGCCTCGGGAGCAGCCGTCAGCCTCATGGAGTGTGGAGCCACCTACGACGACTACCTCCAGGGGCTCGATCCACAAGAGATAGAGCGCCTCACGCGCGAAGCCAATGACAACGGCAAATTTGCCGGACTGAAAATAGGAGACCTCACAACACCTGACAACAATGCTGGAAACTGGGAATGAAACAATGAAGCAACCGCGGATGACACTCCGCATCAGCGACACGTCGCTCGCCTTTGCCATAGCCGACAAGACGGCAGTCAAGGGCGTGGCTTACGAGACCTATACCGTTAGGAGCGGCATCTCGATAGCAGCTAACCTGCGCGAGGCGTTCCGCCAGTCCCAACTGCTCTCTCACCCTACGGGCAGAGCGCAGGTAATGCTGTCGGCACCCACCATGATTGTACCTGTAGAGGAGTTCGACGAGGCCAAGGCCGAGACCCTCTATCGCTACAGCTTTGCCGCCCAAGCCAATACGGAGGTAATCTGCAGCGTGCTGCCCCAGCTCAATGCCGTCGCCATCATGGCCATCAACCGCGACCTCAAGGCGGTCATCGACGACCATTATGCCGACGTCATCTACATGCCTGTCGAGCAACCCGTGTGGAGCTATATGCACCGTCGTGCCGAGACCCATCTCTGCCGCCGCCTTTATGCCTACTTCCACGATGGCTGTGTGAGCATTTTCGCCTTCGACAAGCACCGTTTCCGCTTCTGCAACACCTACTCTGCCACCCGCGCGCAGGACAGCGTCTACTATATGCTCTACGTGTGGCAGCAGCTGCAGATGGATGCCGACAAGGACGAGCTCTACATCGCGGGCGCCCCTGTCGATAGCGACGAGATGATGACCTCTCTGCACCGTTATCTGCGCAAGGCTTACACCATGAGCCCCTCGGCAGAGTTCAACCGTGCACCTATCACCGAAATCAAGGGCATTGCGCTCGATGTAGTTACACTTTATATGCGAGGAAGATGAGAATTATCACAGGAATATATAAGGGACGCCACTTCGATATACCACGTTCGTTCAAGGCGCGACCCACTACAGACTTTGCCAAGGAGAATATCTTCAATGTGCTCAATGGATATATAGACCTCGACGGCGCCATGGCGCTCGACCTCTTTGCCGGCACGGGCAGCATATCGCTCGAGATGCTGTCGCGAGGCTGCTCCCAGGTGGTCAGCGTCGAGGCCGACCGCGACCATGCCAACTTCATCCGCCAGTGCATGACCAAGCTGGGCACCGATGCCAACGTGCTCATCCGCGGCGATGTGTTCAGGTTTATCAAGAGTTGCAGCCAGCAGTTCGACTTCATCTTTGCCGACCCGCCCTATGCCCTTGACAACATCGACACCATCCCCGACCTTATCTTCGAGCACAATCTGCTCAAGCCCGACGGCATCCTCGTCGTTGAGCATGGCAAGGCCAACAATTTTGTGTGCCATCCGCGCTATCTGGAGCATAGAGTCTACGGCAGCGTCAACTTCTCCATCTTCAGATAGTCCCTTCAGACCTCACACCATCCTATATACAAGGAGCACCACCATCACGGGTAGTGCTCCTTTTTGCTTGGCTGCCACCGCTGCTTCTCACGCTGCTTTGGCCGTTGCTTCAAGTGGCTGTAGACCAATGGTTCTGCGGCGTCGTGACCATCGCTGTCGGCTCGTAACGGAAGAAACGAGGGCTCGTGCCAATTGATACGTGGGTTCGTTTCTTATGTCACGAGCCCACGTGCCTTACGTTACGAGCCAGCCACGACCCTCTCCACGGCACCGGGAGTGGTTGCGAGTTTTGCCGCCCTGACCAAAAAACTTGCATCCCTTGGTCGGCGTCTCGCCTAAAATGATTACTTTTGTCCTCACTATGACTATCGACGAATTTATCTCACGCGTGGAGCAGCAGATGGGCTTCAGCCCCACCGCCGACCAGCATCGGGCTGTCACAGAGATAGCCCGCTTTCTCGCTTTCCGTCACGACCATGCCGTGATGGTGATGCGTGGTTCGGCGGGTACGGGCAAGACCACCCTCACCGCTGCCCTGGTGCGCACGCTCGCCAGCCTCCGGCAGAAGATGGTGCTCCTGGCACCCACCGGGCGAGCCGCCAAGGTGCTGTCTCACTACAGCGGCATGGCAGCCTTCACCATCCACAGCAAGATATACCGCGAGCGCTCCGTGGCAGCGGGTGGCGGCGTCTTCAATCTCAACGACAATCTCCATGCCGATACCCTCTTCGTGGTCGACGAGGCTTCGATGATAGCCAACGAGGGCTTGGGCGAGAGCGTCTTTGGCTCGGGCTGTCTGCTCGACGACCTTATCACCTATGTCTATGGCGGGCGCAACTGCCGGCTCATGCTTATCGGCGACACCGCCCAGCTCCCGCCTGTGGGCGAGGAAGAGTCTCCGGCGCTCGCTGCCGAGGTGCTCCAGGGCTATGGACTCTCGGTCTTCCAGGCCGACCTCGACGAGGTGGTAAGACAAGCTGGAGAGAGCGGAATCCTCTACAATGCCACCATGATACGCACCATGATTACCCACGACGCCATGACCCAGTTGCCGCGCATACGTCTGCAGGGGTTTGCCGATGTCAGCGTGGTGCCCGGCAACGAACTCATCGAGGCGCTCAGCCAGAGCTACCACCACGTGGGTGTCGACGACACCATCGTCGTGACCCGCTCCAACAAGACGGCGCGTATCTACAATCTCGGCATACGCTCCACCATCCTCGACCGTGGCGACGACCTGCTCTCCTCGGGCGACAGGCTCATGATAGTCAAGAACCATTATCTCCCGCCTGCCTCTGTCCAGGGCGATGACCGTCCGCCCTTTGCCTTTATTGCCAATGGCGACTGCTGTCGCGTGGTCAAGGTGCGCCGCCAGCGCGAGATGCACGGTCTCAACTTCGCCGACGTGTGGCTCCAGTTCCCCGACTACGACAACTATGAGTACCAGTCTACCGTAGTCCTCGACAGCCTCTCTACCGATGCACCTGCGCTCATCCGCGAGCAGAGCGACCAGCTCTATCAGCGCGTGCTCGACGACTATGCCGACCTGCCCCGCAAGGCCGACCGCATGGCCGCCATGCGCCAGGACCCTTACTTCACCGCCCTGCAGATCAAGTTTGCCTACGCCGTGACCTGCCACAAGGCCCAGGGCGGACAGTGGGCTCATGTCTACATCGACCAGGGATATATGACCGACGACATGCTTACTCCCGATTATATCCACTGGCTCTATACCGCCTTCACCCGTGCCCGTGAGCGTCTCTTCCTCGTCAACTGGCGCGACGGCCAGATAGAGGGTTAGCGCCACGGGCGCGGGCACGGCTGCTGCCTACTTGCGGTCCTTCTCTCTGATTTCCACTCTTCTTATCTTGCCCGAGATGGTCTTGGGCAGCTCGTCCACAAACTCGATGATGCGCGGGTACTTGTACGGCGCGGTCTCGCGCTTCACGTGCTGCTGCAGTTCCTTGACGAGGGCGTCGCCCGCCTTGTCCTTCCAGTCGCGCGCCAGCACCACGGTGGCCTTGACCACCATGCCTCTCACCTCGTCGGGCACTCCGGTGATGGCACACTCCACCACAGCCTCGTGGGTCATCAGTGCGCTCTCTACCTCGAAGGGCCCAATGCGGTAACCACTCGACTTGATGACATCGTCTATGCGGCCTTCAAACCAGTAGTAGCCGTCATCGTCGCGCCATGCCATGTCGCCGGTGTGGTAGAGTCCGTCGTGCCACACCTGGTGGGTCATCTCCTCGTCGCGATAGTAGCACTTGAAGAGTCCATAGGGCTTGTGATCGCCCACCTTGATGCAGATTTCTCCCTTCTCTCCGTCCTCACACTCCGAGCCGTCGGCCTTGAGCAGACGGATGTCGTATTGCGGGTTGGGCTTGCCCATGCTGCCGGGCTTGGGCGTGTTCCAGGGGAAGGTGCCGAGGGTCATGGTGGTCTCGGTCTGCCCGAAACCCTCCATCATGCGTATGCCGGTGAGCTCATAGAACTTCTGGAACACTGCAGGTTCGAGCGCCTCGCCCGCGGTGGTACAGTACTTGAGCGAGGAGAGGTCGTAGCGCGTGAAGTCTTCCTGTATCATGAAGCGGTAGATGGTGGGCGGCGCGCAGAACGAGGTGATACGGTATTTCTCTATCTGCCTCATGATTTTCTCGGCAGTGAACTTCTCGTGGTCGTAGACGAAGACCGTGGCGCCGGCAAACCACTGGCCGTAGAGCTTGCCCCACACGGCCTTGCCCCAGCCTGTATCTGCCACGGTGAGGTGTATGCTGTCTGCGTTGAGGTTGTGCCAGAACACACCTGTGGCCAGGTGGCCCAAGGCGTAAAGGTGGTCGTGGGCCACCATCTTGGGCTCGCCGCTGGTGCCGCTGGTAAAGTAGATGAGCAGCGTGTCGTCGTTGGTGTTGACATGCTCTGGGCGCACAAAGGCAGGCGCCTTGTCCCACTCTTCGTTCCAGCAGTGGAAGTCTGTGGGCACGGCTTTGCCCAGTTCGGTGTCAGAGTTTACGGCGACGAGCACCTCGACCGTGGGGCTCTCGGCGAGCGAGGCATGTACCTGCGCGGTCACGTAGTCGTCGTTCACGCAGATGATGGCCTTGATGCTTGCCCGGTTGTTGCGATACACGATGTCGTGGGCGGTAAGCATGTGGGTGGCGGGTATCGCCACGGCTCCTATCTTGCTCAGCGCCAGCATGGCGAGCCACCACTCGTAGTGGCGCTTGAGTATCAGCATCACCATGTCGCCCCTTCCTATGCCCAGGCTCTGCAGATAACTCGCTGCCTGGTCGGTCTGCTCCTTGAGCTGGGCAAAGGTAAATCGTTTCTCTTCACCCCGCTCGCTGGTCCAGAGCAGCGCCAGCTTGTCGGGAGCCTCTTCGGCCCATGCGTCCATTACGTCGTAAGCAAAGTTGAAGTCCTCCTTGGCCTTGAACTTCAAGTGCTCCTTAAAGTCTTCCTCTGAAGTGAATGTGGTCTGTGCTAAGAATCTTTCTATCATAATCGTAGCGTTGTTGTTATCCTGGGTGAAAACTTAAAAGATGATGGCGAGAAATCTTACCTTGCTCTCGCCCAGCGTGCGCATGCCGTGGGGCTGTGTCGAGTCGAAGATGATGCTGTCGCCCTCGTGCAGCGTGAGCGTCTTCTTGCCGATGGTGAGCTCCATGTCGCCCTCGAGCACCATGTTGAACTCCTGCCCGGCGTGGGTGTTGGTCTCGATGGGTGTGTCGGCGGGCTTTGGCTCCACGGTGACGATGAATGGGTCGGCCTTTCTGCCTCGAAACCCACTTGCCAATGACTCGTACTGGTAGGCTTTGCGTCTCTCCACGCTCAGTCCTTTACCTTTGCGGGTGAGGAAGTACGAGCTCATGTGCGGTTCTTCACCAAACATGAGCACATCGAGTGGTATATCATACTTCAAGGCTATCTTCTGCAGATTGCTCACATGCAGTTCGCTCTCGGCGTTCTCCATGGCGAGATATTCGTCGGTCGTGATGCCGCAGGTGTTGGCCATTTCCTCTACCGTGATGTCGAGCACGTCTCTCAGCCCTTTCAGGCGTTCACTGATTTGCTTGATTGCTTCGTCCATATTTGTCTTGTTGCTTTGGTTGATATGCTTGTTGATGGTGGGGGTGAGCGATGGGGTGGGGGTGATGGTCGCGGGGGTTGGCGCGAGGTCAGTGGGTGGCGATATAGCCCGCTATCCATGCGCCCACCTCGCGGGTGCCGTAGTGCTGGCCACCCTCGACCTGAATGTCGGGCGTGCGCACGTGGGCATCGAGGGCGGCGTCGACGGCGCGGCGTATCAGTGCGCCCTCGGCAGCCAGTCCGAAGTGTTCCATCATCATCGCTGCCGACAGTATCTGTGCCACGGGGTTGGCTATGTCTTTCCCCGCCGCCTGGGGCCATGACCCGTGTACCGGCTCGAATACCGGTGTGTGGAGCCCCGTCGACGCCGACGGTAGCAGACCCATGCTTCCCGATATGCAGCTGCCCTCGTCGGTGAGTATGTCGCCAAAGGTATTCTCGGTGACCATCACGTCGAAGAAGGTGGGCTCTATCAGCATGCGCATCGAGGCATTGTCTACAAACATGTAGTCGGTCTTGACCTTAGGGTAGAGGCCCTCCATCTCCTTGGCGACCTGTCGCCAGAGTCGGCTCGACGCCAGCACGTTGGCCTTGTCTACGACGGTGAGATGGCGGCGGCGCTTCATGGCGTAGTCGTAGGCCACCCTGAGTATGCGCTCCACCTCCTCGCGCGTGTAGTAATTGGTGTCGTAAGCCTTGTTGTCGTCCTGATATTTCTCGCCGAAGTACATGCCGCCCGTGAGCTCGCGTATGCACACGAAGTCTGCCCCGCTCACTATCTCGTCTTTCAGGGGCGACTTGTGGATGAGCCCTGTGAAAGTCTGCACGGGCCGTATGTTGGCAAAGAGCCCCAGCCGCTTGCGCATGGCGAGCAGCCCCTGCTCCGGGCGTACCCGTGCGGTGGGGTCGTTGTCGAACTTGGGGTCGCCCACGGCGGCGAAGAGCACCGCGTCGGCGTTCATGCACGTGGTGAAGGTCTCTTCGGGGAAGGGGTCGCCCACCCGCTCTATGGCGGCGGCTCCGCAGAGCGCGGGGGTGAAGCTGACGTCGTGGGCAAACCTCTCTGCCACGGCCTTGACCACTGCCACTCCCTGTTGCATAATCTCGGGACCTATGCCGTCGCCCGCCAATACTGCTATGTTGAGTTTCATATCGCTTGTGATTTTATTTGTCCTTGTTCTGTTGCTTTCTGCTGTCCTCGTAGGCAGCCACCTTATCGCGGTTGGCCACGAGGAAGTCTATATCGTCGAGCCCGTTCATCAGGCAGAACTTCTTGTAGCCGTTGAGTTCAAAGTACTCCTGCTCGCCCGTGGCGAGGTTGGTCACCGACTGGTTTACCACATCCACTCTTACCATCGTGTCGGCGTCGGAGCGTATCGCGGCGAAGAGGTGACTGAGGAAGCCGTCGCTCACGACGACCGGCAGCACAAAGTTGTTGAGTTCGTTGTTCTTGTGGATATCGGCAAAGAAGCTGCTGATGACCACCCTGAACCCGTAGTCGGCTATGGCCCACGCCGCGTGCTCCCGGCTCGAGCCCGAACCGAAGTTCTTGCCCGCCACGAGTATCTCGCCCTTGTACTTGGGGTCGTTGAGCACAAAGTCCTTGACCTCGGTGCCGTCCTCGTGGTAGCGCCAGTCGCGGAAGAGCAGGTCGCCGAAGCCCTCGCGCGTGGTGGCTTTCAGATAGCGCGCCGGCACCATCTGGTCGGTATCTATATTTTCGAGTTCGATGGGTACGCACGTGCTGGTAATGACATTGAATTTCTGTTTCATCTCCTTGTCGTCTTTATTCATTATGGTCTTTACACCTTATTATATTATATGCACTCACACGGTCATCAGCTCTCGCGGGTCGGCTATCGTGCCGGTGATGGCAGCCGCAGCCGCTACCAGCGGACTTGCCAGTATCGTGCGTGCTCCGCGTCCTTGCCGACCCTCAAAGTTACGGTTGCTGGTCGAGACGGCGTATTTGCCTTCGCCCACGCGGTCGTCGTTCATGGCGAGACAAGCCGAGCACCCCGGCTGGCGTATCTCGAAGCCCGCCTCGCGCAGCGTCACGTCGATGCCCTCGGCCTCTATCTCTCTCATCACGCGCCACGAGCCAGGCACCAGCCACGCCACCACGTCGGGGTGACGCTTGCGGCCCTTGACGATTGAGGCGAAGGCGCGGAAGTCTTCCACCCTGCCGTTGGTGCAGGCTCCGAGGAAGACATAGTCTATCTTGTGACCCAGCAGCCGCTCGCCCGGCGCGAACCCCATGTATCGCAGCGCCTTGGCAAACGATGCCCGGCCCTCGCTCTCGATGCTCTCCAGGTTGGGGATGTGCCCCGTGACGGCGATACCCATACCCGGGTTGGTGCCATAGGTGATGCGCGGCTCTATGCAGGCGGCGTCGAAGCGGTATTCGCGGTCGAAGACGGCATCGTCGTCGCTCTTGAGCGTCTGCCAGTAAGCCACAGCCCTGTCCCAGGCGTCGCCCGTGGGAGCGAAGTCGCGCCCCTTGACATACGCCATCGTCACCTCGTCGGGGGCGACTATTCCGCCGCGCGCCCCCATCTCGATAGACAGGTTGCAGAGCGTCAGCCTGCCCTCCATCGACAGTCTGCGCACCGCCTCGCCGGCGTATTCGACGAAGTAGCCCGTGGCTCCCGAGGTGGTGAGCTGGCTCATGAGATAGAGCGCCATGTCCTTGGCGGTGACGCCCTTGCCCAGACTGCCGTCGATGGTGATGCGCATGGTCTTGGGCTTCTGCTGGAGCACACACTGCGAAGCCATGACCATCTCGACCTCGCTCGTGCCGATGCCGAAAGCCACCGCACCCATGGCGCCATGGGTGCTGGTGTGGGAGTCGCCACACACGATGGTCATACCGGGCAGCGAGAGCCCCTTCTCGGGACCCACCACATGGATGATGCCATTGTCGGGGTGCATCACACCGTAGTAGGGCAGCCCAAACTCAGCCGCATTTCGCTCGAGGGTCTCCACCTGAGTCCGCGATACAGGGTCGGCTATCGGCTTGTCCTGGTCGTGGGTGGGGATGTTGTGGTCGGGCATGCAGTAGATTTGTCCGGGACGGAAGCACTGCAGTCCCCGTCGGCGGAGGCTGTCGAAAGCCTGCGGCGAGGTGACCTCGTGACAGTAGAGTCTGTCGATATACAGTTGTGTGGGGCCGTCGGCGATCTGCTGTACCACGTGGCTGTCCCAAATCTTGTCAAATAGCGTGTTCATTGTATTCTCTGTATTGAAAGGTTGTGCTCTGGCTACAGTCAGCCAGCGGTCTTGAACTTGTTGATGCAGTCTATATAGGCGTCGACCGAAGCGGTGACGATGTCGGTGTTGGCTCCGAAGCCGTAGTAGAGATGTCCGTCGTGCTCTACCTGCATGTGTACCTTGCCCACATCGTCGCTGCCCTTGTTGATGGCCTGGATGGTAAACTCGCGCAGCGTCATCTGCTTGAGTATTATCTTCTTGAGCGCCTTGATGGCAGCGTCTACGGGGCCGTTGCCGGTCGAGGCTTCCTCAAACTTCTGTCCGGAGATGTCGATGCCTATGCTGGCGACGCTTCTCACGCCCATGCCGGTGGTAACCTGCAGGAAGTCGAGCTTGATGGCGTGGGAGTCTTTGCGGTCGGCACCTGCCAGCATCAGCACATCATCGTCGGTTACCTCCTTCTTCTTGTCGGCCAGACAGAGGAACCGCTCGTAGATCTTGTCTAGCTTCCCGGGGTCGTCGTAGTCTATGCCCAGCATGCTCAGACGGTGCTTGAGGGCAGCTCTGCCACTGCGGGCGGTGAGCACTATCGACGTGTCGTCGACGCCCACATCCTTGGGGTCCATAATCTCATAGGTACTCACGTTCTTGAGCACTCCGTCCTGGTGGATGCCACTGGAGTGGGCAAAGGCGTTGCGCCCCACGATGGCCTTGTTGGCCTGGATGGGCATATTCATCAGACTGCTCACCATGCGGCTGGTGGCGCTGATGCGGCGCGTATTGATGTTGGTCTCGATGCCCATCTGGCGATGACACTTGAGTATCATGGCTATCTCTTCGAGGGCTGTGTTGCCGGCGCGTTCGCCTATGCCGTTGACGGTCACCTCGACCTGGCGCGCGCCGTTCTGCACACCGCTCAGGGTGTTGGCTGTGGCCATGCCCAGGTCGTTGTGGCAGTGTGTAGAGATGATGGCGCGGTCTATGTGGTCCACGTGCTCCATGAGATACTTGATTTTGCGGCCATACTCTTCGGGCAGACAGTAGCCGGTGGTGTCGGGGATGTTGACCACCGTGGCTCCCGCCTTGATGACAGCCTCGACCACGCGGGCGAGATACTCATTGTCGGTGCGGCCGGCGTCTTCGGCGTAGAATTCCACATCCTCTACATAGCGCTTGGCATACTTCACCGCCGCCACAGCACGCTCCAGTATCTCTTCGCGGTTGCTGTTGAACTTGTACTGGATGTGCTCGTCGCTGGTGCCTATGCCTGTGTGGATGCGCTTGTGGCGGGCGTAGCTCAGGGCGTCGGCTGCCACGTCTATGTCTTTCTCCACGGCGCGTGTCAGCGCACATATCGTGGGCCAGGTCACTGCCTTTGAAATCTCTATCACTGAGTTGAAGTCGCCGGGACTTGATACCGGGAAGCCTGCTTCAATGACATCGACGCCAAGTTGCTCCAACTGGCGCGCCACCTGTATCTTCTCGACGGTGTTGAGCTGGCATCCGGGAACCTGCTCGCCGTCTCTCAGGGTGGTGTCGAATACAAATAATCTCTCGCTCATAACTCTACTTGTTTTTATACTTGCTTTTAGCGTTGGTTTGGGTTGTCCTGAAAATGAAAAAGCCTTTCTCACTTGTAAGTGGAAAGGCTCTGTCTCTCGATGGATGCTTTATTATCATGTTGCCACGCACGCCTCTTCACCTACAACTGTCGGCTGTAGAATAATTAGGCTGCTAATAATAATAGTATTCATCATCTGTGTAGTGGATTACGTTTAACCAATTGCAAAGTTAAAGAATAAAATCAATAATGCAAACAATTCGGCGTCTTTTTTATCAAAATAATTATAAATTGTTACCTTTTGTGACTTCTTAGACCATTTCTGTGACTTTCGCGGCGTGCGCTGCAGCGGTCGGTTTTATTATAAAAGACAGCGCTTTAGTCGCCAAAGTCGGCGCAGTCAATGCCATCATGCCCGCGATGACGGATAATCATGTTTCGTGGCTTGATTTCATGGTTTCGTGGTAGGAAATCGTCGTTGCAAAGCCCGAAACCACTATTTCGTGCTTTGCCGTCAGGATGTAGACGCACTCGGACAATGCAGAAGCCTGGAGAGACGGCGCTGATGTCATCTCTCCAGGCTTCTGGGTGGTTTCGGGCGTTGTAAAGTTGGTCTCGGCTCTTGCCAAGATAGTCTCGGACGCTGCCAAGTTGGTCTCGGGCGTTGTAAAGCTGTTCTCGGGCGTTGTCAAGATAGTCTCGGGCGTTGCCGCGGTGGTGGGCAGCGGGTCGGGGGCTTATCTGTCGGTGATGACCTTGACGCCGCGCGGCTTGGCGAGGATGGTGGTCTTGATGTGGCCGCCGCCGATGCGCTCGTGCCTTACCTTGACGGCGCCATAGGGGGTGGGGTAGGAGCCCTCGGCCCAGTCGAGATGACCCAGATGCGGTCGTATGCGCAGGGCGCGGCAACCCGGTTGGACTACCTCAAACCCCAGCACGTGGCGCGACAGCCAGGCGGTGGGACCTGAAGCCCAGCCATGACACAGACTGCCACGGAAGCCCGGGTAGCAGTAGGCTCCGAAGTCGCCATGTACATTCTTGCGCGCGGGGTCGCCTATCTCGTCGATGCGGTTGGCATTGCTGCCCCACGCCGGGTCATAGTCTTCCCAGAAGGTGGTGGCTCCGAGGTCGAGCATGCCGCCCCAGTATCGGCTGATGGCGTCGAGCGCGTCGTCGTAGCGGCCCGCGCGTGCCAGGGCTTCGAGCATATAGTAGCCATAGAAGGTGGAGAAGCCGTCGATGCCGTGCATATAGCGTTCAGCCATGTCGCCGGCGTCCATGCAGCCCGCTATCACCATGAGCGCAGCCGCCTGCCGCAGCTTTTTGGTGGTGGCGATGTGGCTGCTGATGCGTCGGGCCACGGCGCGACACTTGTCCTCTCGTGCCGAGTCGCCGAGGATGCGGCAGAGCTTGGCTGCGGCATCCATGCTCCACACCGTGAGTGCCTGGACGCCGATGCGCACGCCCGCCTTGTCGGCACTCGACGGCCAGTCGAGGAAGACGCTGGCGCGGAAGCGGCCCACGCTGTCGACGGTGAGGTCTATCTGGTCTACGAGGCGGGTGATATAGTCGCGGTGGCGCTCCAGCAGCGCTCTGTCGGCATGGTGCATCCACCAGTCGTGCTGTATGATGAGATACCAGAGCGAATAGGCGGGAATGTTGTTGAGCCAGCGGGGCAACGGAAACTCACTGCAGGCGAAGTCGAGCGACCTCGGCACCACGTCGGAGTAGCCGAAGACGGCGTTGATGGTGGCCACCTCGGGGTGCATGTCGCCTATCCACACCAGCCGGTCGCGCTTGATGCCATCCCAGAGAAACTCCTGCATGCACAGCTGTACGGTGTAGGCTCCTGTGAGCCAGATGGAGTCGAGCCTGCTGTCGCTGCAACTGAACGAACCCACGTAGGGGAGGTCGCGATAGCGGAAGATGGCGGCAGCCTCCTTGACGGCTACGGTGACGCCGGTGCGCAGCAGGTCGATGCGCACAAATCGGAAGCCCGTGTTGCCTATCTCCATCTGTCCGTCGCGCGGTATCTCGACCACGATGTCGCGCTTGGCGTGGTCGTCGGTGGAATAGCCCACGCAGGGCTTGGTGTTGCGGGTGTCGCTCATACACTCCTGCACCGACTCGCCGAAGCGTATGCGCACGAGCGAAGGCTCGGGGCGGCTGCTGCTGCCCAGGGTGAGGCGGAGTCCGCCGTGGAGCTCGCGCCCATAGTCGAGCGTGATAGAGGCGGTGTCGCCCTCGGCACTGGAGAGCAGGCACATGCCGTTGCGGCCCAGTTCGGTCTGGCCGTTGGTGATGCGGGTGAGCACGTCGGGGCGGGTGGCGCCGTGGCTCTGCACCACCCTCACCGGGGCGAGGTAGACACGCGTGATGGCGTCGGCGCGCATGCGGGCGGCGTCGGTCTGGGCGAAAACGGGGGGAAGAGCGGGCTGGGCCATCAGCGTGACGGCGCAGCAGAGGGTGGATAGCAGGATAGCGATGCGATGCATAGTGGTGATCTTAGTGGTAGTTGATGGATGCAAAGTTACGCTAAAACCCACTAACAGCCAATATAAACGTCCAAAAATAACCCCGACGGGCGTTAAAACCATTGAAATTGCGATATATGTGGTGGTTTTTTGCTACTTTTGCACCGTTAATATCATCAAGGTAAATAGTGTTTTTATGGAAACGACTCACAAAATCAATAAAGTGGAACTGCGCAACCTGCGTATGGAAGACTATGACCAGCTGGCCAAATCGTTCAAGCGCATCTATGCCGACCACGATGTCTTCTGGACCCACGAGCAAATCAAGACGCTCATTACCATCTTCCCCGAGGGTCAGGTGGTGATAGTGGTCGACGACAAGATTGTAGGCTGTGCCCTCTCGATTATCGTAGACTATAATATGGTAAAGGGCGACCACACCTATGCCAAGGTGACGGGCAACGAGACCTTCAACACCCACAACCCGCAAGGCAACATCCTCTACGGCATCGAGGTGTTTATCCATCCTGACTATCGCGGGCTGCGACTCGGACGCCGCATGTATGAATACCGCAAGGAACTCTGTGAGAAGCTCAATCTGAAGGCCATTATGTTTGGCGGTCGCATTCCCAACTACTACAAGTATGCCGACACCATGCGCCCGAAGGAATATATAGAGAAGGTACGCTCGCGCGAGATCTACGATCCGGTGCTTACGTTCCAGTTGTCCAATGATTTCCATGTGCGCCGCGTCATCCGCAACTATCTGCCCAATGACGAGGAGTCCAAGCACTGTGCCACGCTGCTCCAGTGGGACAACATCTACTACCAGCCTGCCACCGACTCGTATGTGGAGAAGCGGCCTACGGTGAGACTGGGTCTGGTGCAGTGGCAGATGCGTCCCTACAAGGATCTGGACGACCTCTTCGAGCAGGTGGAGTTCTTCGTCGACTCGGTGAGCGACTACAAGAGCGACTTCGTGCTCTTCCCCGAATACTTCAACGCACCCCTTATGGCGCGCTTCAATGATATGGGCGAGGCGCAGTCCATACGCGGACTGGCGCAGTATACCGAGAAGATACGCGACCGCTTCGTCGAGCTTGCTATCAGTTATAACATCAACATCATCACCGGCAGCATGCCCTTTGTCAAGGCCGACGGCGGTCTCTACAATGTGGGCTTCCTCTGCCGCCGTGACGGTTCGTATGACATGTATGAGAAGATACATGTGACCCCCGACGAGCAGAAGAGCTGGGGCTTGAGCCGTGGCGACGAGGTCAAGACCTTTGACACCGACTGTGGCCGCATCGGCATCCTAATCTGCTACGATGTAGAGTTTCCCGAACTCTCACGCCTCATGGCCGACGAGGGCATGCAGATACTCTTCGTGCCCTTCAACACCGATACGCAGAATGCCTATGCGCGTGTGAAAGTCTGTGCCCAGGCTCGCGCCGTGGAGAACGAGTGTTATGTCGCCATTGCGGGTAGTGTGGGCAACCTGCCCCGTGTGCACAACATGGACATCCAGTATGCTCAGTCGGCTGTGTTTACCCCCTGCGACTTTGCCTTCCCCACCGACGGTAAGGGAGCCATGGCTACGCCTGGCACGGAGCAGATACTGGTGGCCGACTGTGACCTGACGCTGCTCAACGAGCTGCATACCTATGGCAGCGTGCGCAATCTGCGCGACCGTCGCAAAGACCTCTACGAGCTGCGTATGAAGAAGGAGAAGTAGGATAACCGCTTTAAGAATAATGGAAAAGGGCACGGTCATGAGACTGTGCCCTTTTGCATGGGTGCTACCGCCGATGCCGCTCTCGCCGGTTTCCCATTCCAGAGGGATGCGCTGCAGCCCATTGGCAAGGGATGTAGGCGGTGGAGGGGTGGCTTGGTTGTGTGTATGGGCTGCCAATAGTACTGCGTTGAGCGTGCAGAAAGGCGTGGCATCGAACGATGAGTTGCCCTTACATTATTTGTTCCATATCTCACAAACCTTGCCGTTCTTGAATACGATGGTTTCCAATCCTGTGCCGTACTCCCAAATGTCCATGTCATCGTAGGCGTTGGTTTTTGACGCCGACTGGTTGGGATAACCTATTGATAATGCTACCATCTCTTTGGTAAAACCTATCTTTACGTCACCACTAAGAATCTGTTTCCATCGGGTAATGCCGTATTTGTGAGCATACTTGACGCCATCTGATTTTGTAAAGAATGGCAAGTCACCAATACTGATGTAATGACGACCTTGTGCTCTGCTCATATCAAATGTATATGTCTTGTTTCTGCCGTCCTTGAATACCAGGTAAGGGGTACCGTTGATGACTTTTATCGTATCAACCCGCCCATAGCTGTTGTTCTCGTCTACGACCCATTCGTTGTTGCGATATCTGTCCATCATGTCTACATAGTGGGCATAGCTCTTTTGCCCCCATAGCGTATGGAGGCTTATGGATAGTGTGTCTCCGACCATCTTGAGTTTATGTCGGATGCCACCTTCACCAAGCCAAGTGTCGACAATCTGCCAGACTCCATCTTTGCCTTTTATTATCCATCGACTCTTGTCTCTTGCCTTGGCAATAGATACATAATATCCAACAGCCATAACAGGTTTGACGCCACTGCCGAAGAAATCAAAGCTACATTCATCACCATTGTCACATCTCTTCATTTGAAAAGTCTGTGGTGCCTTGAACCCGGTTATCTCGAAATATGTAAACAATGGGGCATCATAGGTTTTGTTGTCCCATCCATACCGCAATACTCCCTTGTTCTGATACAGTATTACCTTCTGCCCGATATACTTTTCAGGGTGGATGGTAGAAATGTCAGTAGAGTCGTACTGATACACAGGCTTTCTTTCCGAGGGCAAAGTGTCACCTGGGATTACTTTCACCTGGGCAGTAATCATGCACGGGGTCATGAGAAGGAGTAGGGATAGTAATTGTTTCATAGTGTTGTAACTTATAAAGTTGCTATTGGCAGGGTGTGATGGTTTGTATTTGGATGTAAAGGTAATCATTTTGGACAGAATTGCGATAGAAATGAGCCTGTTATTTGTTTTTGGGCGTTCCTTTATGGCGATTTTAACGATTACACTCGTATTTGTCATCAACTCGCGGCAGCAAGGTATCGCCCGAGAGCCAAGTTTGCCGAAAACATTAAAAATAAATGGTCATTTGCGATGGTTGTTTGGGTTGTTTTTTCTAATTTTGCATGTTGGGACATATAAAGAATGACTTAATTAACTACATAGGTAACATGGACAAACTATATCTACTTCAGTTCGCCTGCTTCGTCTTCATGCTGGTGAGCGCCGGTTATCTCGGGCTCAGCAGTCTGCATGTGCACTGGCGCAACCGTCGTTTTGAGCGGTCGCGGTGGATGCTGTTTCTGGCGTTACTGGTATTGGGCGCACACTATCTGCTGCAGATGGCGATGAAAATCAGGGTCGCGGGCGACGACCTCGGGGCTGTGGTCAACATGCTGGTCTACACGCCGTGCTTCATGCTGATTTCCAAGGCTATATACAATGTCGAGGCGACACAGCTGTTCAGCCGCCGCATGACGGTGGTTTGCTCGGCTATCTACCTGATTATCCTGGCTGTCTTCGGCATCGGCTATTGGCGTGCGGGCAGCTTCCACATCGGGCTGTGGCTCTACGTCATGCTCTTCTTCTATGTCATCGGCAACGTGTACTGCGTGGGTGTCATCCTGCGCGAGATGTTGCGTCGCCGGCGCATGCTGGAGACGATGGCAGCCTCTGACATAATGCCCTACGTGCGCTACTCGCGAGCCAGCGTCTTCATCGTCTGCGTGTCTGCGCTTGCCATACCGGCAGCCATCCTTTCCACCACCTTATTATATATAATAGGCCCGCTGGGGCTGTTGGCCTTCCTGTTTTTCATCGTCAACTTCATCTCGCTCGGCAATAGCTATGTGCCCACCGACGAACTCTTGGACAGCGAGGAGGAGAAAGACGCTGAGCCGGAGGCTGTCGCCGTGACTGTGGAGCAAACCCCGACGGTGGCTATGGAGCAGACCGTGGCGGGCGAGGCCATTGCCGACGACCGGCATGCTATGCTCTCTGCCGAGCGATGCACCCTTATCCAGCAGCGGCTCGACGACTGGTGTGCCAACATGGGCTACAAGGACAGCGCAGCCAACCTGCTGACCCTCTCGCGCAGCGTGGGCATCTCCAAGAGGGACCTCACCCAGTATTTTGACCAGTGTCAGCACCGCACCTTCCGCGTATGGCTTAGCGGAATTCGTTTTCAGGTGGCGAAGGATATGATGCGCGAATATCCTGACTATAGCAACGACGCCATCTCTGCCGAGTGTGGCTTCTCTGCGCGCACCCAGCTCTACCGCATCTTCAAAGCCAAGGAGGGATGTACCCCTACGGCGTGGCGCGACGGTCTGTCGAAACGGCAGTAAGCCGAGAGCCGACAGCCCGAATGATTCCTTTACCCCCCCATATCGAATATAAACAGTCTTGTGTATCTGTAATTTACAGACACACGTGAACGTCTTGGAAATCTATTAAGGGCAGTTAAGGTAAGCAGAAATAGGAAACAATAAAACGAATAGTATATTCAGCAGAAGGTATATGGATTTGTGTATTGTTATCTATGGATAGCAAATTTGAAAATCTTGTTTTGTCAGATTACCCATTATAATATATACGCACATGCACGATACATTGCATCACAAAAACAAAGTACCACAAAAATGCCGGATGGAATAGCACAAGAATAACGAATAATGCTAAAAAAGGTTATTAGAATACACCTTTTTATGTGTTATATTGCTATTGTTTGAGGGAATTTTTTAACTTTACACCCGATAAAGGTTGATGACATAAACCTTTTAATGTGATTTCTTGCAAAAAGCGCATATATGAAAAAAATAGAAGATGTAATGAATGAGTGGAACGCGTTGCAGCCTTTGTCTGATAGAGACAGAGAGATGCTTAGCCGTCGATTCACTATTGATTTCAACTACAACAGCAACCACATTGAGGGTAATACACTGACTTATGGACAGACAGAGATATTGCTCATGTTCGGAAAGATTGTTGGCGAGGCTGATGTTCGTGATGTACACGAAATGACTGCCAGCAATGTTGGTCTAAAAATGATGAAGGAGGAGGCTCTACTTAAAGAGACTCCTTTGACACAGCAATTTATCCGAACATTACATAAGACCCTCTTGCGTGAGGATTACACAGTATATCGCACACTGCCTGGAGGTGTTCAGACGAGCTACGTCATTCATGCCGGGCAATACAAAACTCGTCCCAATTCCGTCATTACTCGTTATGGTGACCAATTCGAGTATGCAACGCCTGAAGAGACTCCTGCTTTGATGAGCGATTTGGTAGATTGGTACAACGATGCAGAAAGATCGGGCAAGTTCACTCCAATAGAGCTTGCCGCAATATTCCACTATCGCTACATTCGTATTCATCCATTTGAAGATGGCAATGGACGTATTGTTCGATTGATGGTCAATTACATCCTCACTCGCCATGATTACCCTATGATAGTAGTGCGTAGCCGTAAGAAAAAAGAATATTTAGAGGCATTGCATCGTACAGACCTGACTGTCGGTGCAGCACCTTCACTTGGCGCACATGCTTCGAAGCGTGACATCCAACAGTTTCTTACTTATTTTACGAATCTCTTTATTGACGAGGTATCATACGACATACAGTTCCTGACTGAGCGCGGAGATAATGTATGGTGGTTTGATGGCGAACGTGTAAAATTCCGTAGTGCAACCACCAGCATAATACTGAATCGCATGTATGAGCAGCCGAATAGCACTATACCTCAATTGGCAGAGGCTGCCGGTATCAGTCTTACAGCGGTAAACAAGCAATTGCGACTCCTTACAGACAAAGGCTATATAGCTCGTACAGAGAAAGATAATTCTTGGAGGCTAATTATCACCCCATCAGTATAAAACACAAATCACGTATAAACGTATGATTCAAGGAAATACTTGGCATGAATACTCAAACGAACTGAAGCGCTTCTTGTGTGATGTCGCAAAATCATGGTGGGCATGGTATTTGTTCTACCCATTAGGTGTGTTTCCTCTATAAACAGTATATTTTTATCCTACTTGTGTAAAAGGGGTTTATACATGTTTGGGATAAACGGACAGCCCTTTCTGCGTGGCGGAAAGGGCTTTTTGGGTCAAAATGGGTGTAGCCTTTCTGCCAGAGCTACACCCAAAATGACGCAAAGCCACACCTAAAACGGCAAAGCTACACGCCATTCTCGTTTCTTCTTCCTACTTTTGTGCCGCAAATGTAACACTTGAGTAATAAATAATGAATTAAACCTTAGTAATTATGGAGAAGAAAAATTATCAGAAGCCCGCCGTCCAAGTCATCAACATCGGAACAGTAGCGATTATGCAAGGGTCAACTGAGTCCATTCCTTTCGCCAAGCCAGAAGATTATGACAAAGTAAAGCCTGACGAGAATGGATGGATTTGGGCTGATTAGCCAACCCACAGCCTTGTCGTAGTACAGCGCAAGGCACAATGGACACAAGGTACGGCTCCTGGGACTATGGCAAGGCGTTGCCCCAAGAGCCGAAGATACTTTTGATTGACGGAGTAACAAAAAAAGTGGCAGCCGGAATGGGCTGCCACTTGCTTTATATGTACTCAGTAGATGTCTGCTTATAGATTGGCCAACCCACAGCCTTGTCGTAGAACAGCGCAAGTGATGGCTGGGGGCGAAAAAATGATTCTTAATACTCCTGTTTGTCAGTTGCTTTTTTATTTCTTCTAAAATAGGATGACAAAAGATAGTAAATCAATACATACATTATTTGGAGCGTCAAAAAGAAAGACAAATAATACACAAACGCAGGAGAGCCGTATATATGTCTATACATTAAAGAAATATTATGAATCATGCCAATACTATCCAAGTCCTCCATAGTATAAGGAGGGAAGTATATACACAAAATTAGTAGTGGAATACATAGTAATGCTGAGATTTTCCACGCCTTTCTATCTTTCCATTTTAATAGGTTATAGTATAATAAAGTGGTAACAAATGATTGTATTAAGAAGCCACTTGTCTGCAACAGACAATACCCTGCTATACTTCCAGCTAATGGTGGAAATGCTGCAATGAGGAACATAATGAAAAAATAAGGATTGCCTTCTGGAAATACACTCAAATGAATATGTAATATTGAGGTAAAAGCAGCAGTAAAGAAAAGACAAACCTTGATAATTCTTTTATTCATATTCTCTATCTTTAATTACTTCACCGTTGTAGTATTTCTCCGCCAAGGCATCCACTGCGTTCCATCGTCCCGTCACGGGGGCGTAGTGGTGGGCGCCATGGTCGTAGCAGTCGAGGCCGTGGGCGCGGTCTAACTCTTTGCCTATGTATTTGTAGGGTTGGGTGGTGGTATTATGGCTGTCGCCCATCAGCCCGCCAAAGACTTTCATAAATCACCGTTAATTTAGAGGCTTGATAATATCATATTTCGATATTCTCATGAGACACATTTCTTGAGTTACCCAATCCTGATAATCTGCTGAGCCTATCGTGTCACAACTGGGTAGTAGCGTCCTATTATCAATCTTCATTTTATAGATTTTGACATCCCTGAGTAGTAGCGTATTATAATCAATCTTCATTTTATAGATTTTGACATCCATAGAGTCCCTTTTTACAATTAGAGTGTCATTTCTAATTACCCAAGAACCATATTTTTTGCCATTTTTAGTAGTTATAGTATTATTAGCATGAAAGCAGTAATAATTAGCAAACATATCATTGCAATGTATTACCCAATCGACATTACCCTGTCTGTCAAGATTCCGATATTCACTCACTACCCACAGCCCCAGAATACTTGGTGAAGATGTTTTTTTCTTACAAGTACAAGCAACTAATATGCAACATACAAAAAACAGGAATAGTGTTGTTTTTTTCATTTTACTCCATTCTTATATAAGTTATACTCAATAAGTTTCAAATAATCTCTAAGAATCATTGGTAAATCACCATTTGGGCGCGATCGAGCTCTTTGCCTATGTATTTGTAGGGTTGGGTGGCGTGATTACTCTCTCTGCTTTCGACATTGGCGAAAGCAGGGAGGCTCAGAGTGGTCATGAGCCCCAACAGCATTATGACAATCTGGCGGCGCATGGTCAGGAGTTAAGATGTTTACATTGCAAATATAATAATGTACACACGCGCAAAGGAAATTGGCAGAAAATGATGACAGGTGGAGAAAATAGTATGATGCAGCCTGCTGAGGCCAAAGCTACTCATCCGCGTCATGGAAATCATAATCTTTATAGAGACTCTACTCCCAGTTACACCAATTTATTCCAATGCGCTTGACAAAGGATTTTCCACTGCTGTCATGATCCAGGTTCAACAAAATAGTATCATAGAATAGGGGAATGAATGCTTCTTTATCTAAAAACGGTCTGTGTCCTATCTCATATTTAGTATACCACGTATTCCCTTCGGTTCCGGCACGCATTATAACTATGTGTTTTACTGGGTATTTGTCATCCCATACAAAACCTAACTCCGAAGCAATATTGGCACAATATACACCAGCCTGCAGATCGTCCGTGTCACAGAACTTTCCCTCTACGCTTCCAGCGAGTAGGTCGAACAGTTCATCTTCCCCAGAGCGGTCGAAAATCAATGTGTCTGTCTTATTGGTTAGTATGGCATAATCTGCTCGGTCATACCTATCTTGTATGTCTATCTTGAACTTGCTTTTATAGCGTTTCTTCAATTCTTTCGTCGTTAAATTCTGCAGCGAGTTGTTATAGTAGTATTTGCGATTGTCGGTGACGACAACCATAGTATCTTTCACAATACCAACAAGGTACAATCCCAACGAACGTGCCAGAACAGCATATTCAAAGGAGTCGTATTTCGGAAAGATACGCACCCCTATTTTGGGATAATGCCAAGCATTATCGCATGAATAATAAGGGCCTTGTGAAAACAGGAGAGTGTCTTTTTCACATGGCGGGTGTGGCGTGAATCCCCACAAATTGCTGATACCAGCAACCAATAGTGTGATTAATAAAAATGAGTATCTCATAATGAATACTATTTGAAAGTTGTCATATATATATCTTCATTTATTATTTCGTTTTGATCTTTATCTAAGACAATTTCATGGAATAGACTTTTTGAACTATTCATGGGAATGTCGTATTTTGAGTACCAAATGCGTTCGTCATTTTTGAGGGGGCGTATAATGACATGGGATATTTTATCAAAGTCGATTTTGAACGACAGGCTGAAAAAATACATCAGCTTGGAAACTTTGCTTGGAAAATAAATAAATGTGCATGATAAGCAACGACCATTTGATATTCCTCTTTGCAAACTGTAGCTGGACTTGTTGTCGTTTTTCTTGAATATCAAAGTGTCTGTTTTGTTGACTACATGTACATACCGTGTCTTCCCCTGCTTTTTCTTGATACATTTATAGTATGGGCTCTTGAAATGCTTGAAGTTGACATCGCAGAATGCATCATTAGAAAAAAGAGCGGGGGCATCGGTGATGACGAGAAGAGTGTCTTTCAACTTCCCTACAAGGTATAATCTTTTTTCGTGTGCCAAGCACGCAGTTATGACATCATCTCTTTGTGGATAGATTTTTTGCCCGCATATCACTTTCTTGCCTACGATGAGCGTGTCGTTGTACATACTGTCCACTTCACACTCCTTTACAGTAGCGGCAAATATATCTGCGATGCATATATTCGCGCATAAAAGTATAAAAGGGCTCACCCGATAAACCATGGGGATAATTCTTTGGTTCTATAGATTATTTATACC
>OLFV01000335.1_pt1 | contig 57250 bp, 47 predicted proteins | sample 1605551 | NCBI WGS metagenome assembly OLFV01 (sample SAMEA3888922, study PRJEB22519) | human gut metagenome | biome: human gut; feature: human-associated habitat; material: faeces | place: Denmark | collected 2011 | reverse complement strand
ACATGTGGAGCGAGCGCGACGGCTTCCTCTACGACCAGTATGCCAACGACTCGCTCTCTGCGACGCAGGGCATCTATGCTTATTGGGCTTTGCATACCGATGTGCTGCCCAAGCAGCGCCTCGACCGCCTCGTGGAGCACCTCGACGACACCTGCAAGTTCAATCGCCCGCACCGTGTGGCGTCGCTTGCTGCCGACAACCCGAAGTATAAGGCTAACGGACGCTACTGGGAAGGTGGCGTGTGGCCCGGCACCAACTATATGGTTGTGTCCGGACTCGTGGAGAAGGGCTATCGCCGACTGGCTCACGACATCGTGATGAACCATTACAACAATGTGCTGAAGGTGTACCGCAAGACGGGCACGTTCTGGGAGTATTACGCTCCGGAGGATGCTGCACCAGGCTTCATGGCTCGCAAGGACTTTGTCGGCTGGACCGGTCTGCCGCCAATCGCCGACCTTATCGAGTACATCTTCGGCATACGTGCCGACATACAAGACTCGCACGTTACGCTCGACGTGCAGCTGCTCGATGCTTACGGCATCGACCGCTATCCGCTCGGCGCCGACGGCAATATCTCGTTCAAGGTGGCTAAGCGCAACTCTGTCAACGAGAAGCCAAAAGTAACTATTAACACCAATATCCCATTCAAGCTGACGCTCATCTGGGGCGATGGCGAGAGCGTGGAGAAGGAAATCAAGGTTGGGCAGAACGCAATTTAGTTGCGTTCTGCTGTTGAGGTGTTGAGATGTTGACATATGTAATGTTGATGTGTTCATCTCACCATAACAACATCTTATCCCCACCACAACATATCTCAACATCTCACCATCTCACCATCTCACCATAACAACATCTTATCCCCACCACAACATATCTCACCATCTTATCATCTCACCACCTCAACATCTCACTATGCTTACAAAAATGATATTCGCCACTCTGCTGCTCTTCGCGCTCTCAGCCCTCAACGGCTACGCGTCGGAGAAGAAGCGAGAGGCAAACTGCACCGTCGTCATAGCAGCCGACCTGCATTTCGACCTGCCACCCGAGACCGACCAGTTTCACCATGTGCTCGCCATCAATGCGCTCGGCGACCAGCGTCGCATCGATGGAGTGATACTCGCCGGCGACCTCTTCGACAAGTCGCATCCGAAGATACTCGACCTATACCGGCAGCGTTGGGAGCGCGGACCCGGCTACCGTCAGATTCACTACGACACTTATCCCACGTTCGGCAACCACGACATCTCGCCCGAAAGCGGCAGACCGGATCAGAACCGCATTGGCATGGAGTTCAACCTCCATTACCTCGACTCTACGCTGCTCGACATGAAGCAGGCTGGACGCATCTTGAACATACACCGCTCATCGCGTTCCTACTCGTTCGACATCGGCGGCGTTCACTTCGTGTGCGGACAACTCGCTGCTGGCGACACCACCTACTGCGAGAGCAACATGCAGTGGATTGCCGACGACCTGAAGAAGTACGCTTCCGACGGTAAGCCCGTGGTCTACGTGCAGCACTACGGCTTCGACGCGTGGGCATTGGAGTGGTGGACTGAGGAGCAGCGCACGCAGCTCTTCGACATCCTCGAACACTACAACCTCGCAGCCTTCTTCGTCGGTCATACCCACGCCAAATCCGTGCAGCACTATCGTGGCTACGACATCCATCAGGTGAATAACGCCTGGCGCGACGATGACGGCAACGCCTCGTTCGATGTGCTGCAGATAAAGGGCAAGCGTGTCACGGTAGAGACCTACGAGGTGCTCGACGGTAACGGCAACTTCAAGCGGTTGTGAGATATTGAGGTGTTGAGATGTTGAGATGTTGACATTACCCCACATATCTCACCACATCACCATCTCACCACATCACCATCATAAAAAAGACGATATATGAAGATACTATTGATAGGCGAGGCGAGCTTTCTTCACAATACACTGAAGAAAGGACTCCTCGAGCGTGGACACCGCGTGCTCACTATGTCCGACGGCAACGGATGGCACGATGCTCCGCGCGATATTAACCTGCGCCGCGACGGGCGTTGGGGCAAGCTCGGAGGCTTGTGGGTGGTGTGGCAGTTGCTGCGCCATCTACCGCAACTGTGTGGCAACGACGTGGTGCAGATACACAACTATCAGTTCGTGCCGCTCATGTATCGCTGGAATACGCTGCTGCTGCGTTTCCTCAAGCTTACCAATCGCTGCGTAGTGAAAGGCTGCTTCGGCGACGACCCGCAGATATTCCGCCGTCAGGCGCAGGGCGTACCTGCCTATTCCGACACCTTTTGGAGTGGGCAACTGCAGAACACCGACCAGCATCGCGACCGCATTGCTGAAGTTGTTGAGCACGGTGCTGAGGCTTCGTGGCGTAAGACGACAGCCATGGCTGATGCCCTCGTGCCCTGTCTCTACGAGTATTGGCTCGACTACAACGAACCGCCTTACGCTGCCAAACTCCATTACATACCGCTGCCGATGGAGTGTGAAAAGATGGTGAGATGGTGTGGTGGTGAGATGGTGAAATGTGTTGGTAATGACACACCCTCTCACCCCAACGACTCTCAACTCCCAACAAATCTCACCACCTCACCATCTCACCACCTCACCATCCTTATAGGTCTTCAGCCCAAGCGCGACTTCATGAAGGGCGCAATGAAGATAGCCATGTTCGTGGAGGAGGTGGCGCGTCGCCATCCCGGCAGGGTGCAGATTAAATACGTAGAAGGAGTGCCTTACGACGAGTACATGCGTCTGCTTGCTGAGGCGGACGTGCTCGTCGACCAGCTCTACAGCTACACCCCGTCGATGAACTCGCTCGCGGCAATGGCACGCGGAACGGTTGTCATAGGTGGAGGCGAAGAAGAATACTATGAGTTTATTGGCGAGGGTACGCTGCGCCCGATCATCAACGTGCGCCCCGATGTGCCCGACGAGGAGAACATCGCGGCGATAGAGCGCGCCCTCTTCACCGACGGAACACTCGAGAGAATGGCGCAAGAGAGCATACAGTTCGTGCACAAGTATCACGACTACCGCCACGTAGCAGAGCAGTACGAACAATTATATCGCTCACTGCTTGCCAAAGGTTAAATGGTGAGCGATATAGTTATGCGTTCCGACTGTAAAAGTAAAAAAAGAAAGTTTTTACAGTCGATATCTAATAAATTGTATACCTTTGTAATTATGAATATATATCGTTTACTTAAAGTATATACCCGGTGTAAAAATCTAAGGCTTAAAGCAATGGGATTGCTTTGCTTGCATCTGTTGCATATAAGATACACAAGTCTGTATCTTGACCCCGTATTAGGATGCAATATAAGATGTAAGATGTGCTATTTCAGTGATGAACAGATTAGACGCGAAATGCATGGTTCGTTTTCGATGGACGATATCCGAGCCATTGCTAAAAGCCTTTTCCCTTATTTGCTCAAACTTCAATTAGGTTGTGGCGCAGAACCGACAATATACCCTCACTTAAAAGACATTGTAGTACTTGGCAAGCAATATGGTGTCAAGTATATATCCATGACCACGAATGGAAACCTCTTGACAGAAACTCGATTGAGAGAACTGGTTAGCTCAGGATTAGACGAGATAACAATCTCGCTGCATGGTATGACTAAAAATACGTACGAGAGTTTAATGCAAGGTGCAAATTTTGATAAATTCAAGAGGTTAATTGCAGCAATAAAAGCCGTAAAACAAGACTTTCCCAAGTTTAAGGTGCGTTGCAACTATACTATAAATGAGGATAATGTTGACGATTTGAAGTACTTTGACACTTTGATTGGCACTACAGCTGATATCGTACAAATGCGTCCGATACAAAAAATCGGCGAATCTGCATATAATAACTTTTCAATGAAAGGCGTTATTGAAAAATACGACGACTGCCTGCTTCATGTCGTCGATTATTGTAATAAGAATGGAATTGTATGTCTGTACCCAACATTAGAAAACATATTAGCTTTGACAGATGGTAATGACGGTATGCAAACTAACAACACTAACCAACTTGTTAATATGATACCGCATTTTTATCTTTCTCCAAATCCAGAATGGAAGGAGAAGATAGACCCATATAAGGAGAACTTCTATGATTATTGCAGAAAGACAAAGCGTATAAAACAAATGCTAAAGTATATCTTTACATCGAAAGATAATACAAAGGCAGACGTTACGAAAAGTTTAAACTACAATATTAAATAGAGTATTGTTCTATGTATTTAGTCTGTAACGACAGACATATTTTATAAAGCAAAGCTTATAGATTGTTGATAAACTCAATCCATTTGCTGAACACGTTGTTTTTGAAATACTGTTTGCCCATTTCGAGTGCATTATGTCCGTACTCCTTGCGCTTATCCTCCGAGTTCATCATCGAGCATAGTGCCTCGCAGAACGCTTTGCTGTCGCCCTGCGGCACGATGATGCCGTTATGTCCGTTCCGCACTATATCCGACGCACCGAACTTGAAATCGAACACTACCGACGCGAGACCGCATGCCTGCGCCTCGATGAGCGTCATCGGCTGACCCTCGTAGCGCGATGACATGATGTGCAGACTGTATTCGGGGTAGACATACATTATGCTGTTCGAGCGTCCGCAGAGTGTGATATGATCGTTCAGACGCAGCAAATCTATTTGTTCTTGCAACTTGTCGTGGTGTGGCCCTTCGCCGTAGATGTCCAAGTGCCAGTCGGGATGCTGCTCTGCCACTCGTCTCCAGCAGTCAATGAGTATATCGAAGCCCTTTTGGTCTTCCAGTCTGCCCACAGCTATAGCCTTCTTGCAACTGTAGTCTGCTACGCTGTGCTTCGGCTGCTCAATAAAGTTGGGTATCACGCATACATGCTTCGCTCTCTTATAGTTTTGCGCATCGCCGTGTGTGAGGCATACTATTGTGTCTGCACAGCGTTCCATGGGATAGAAAAGTCTATGGTATGGCGTGAATTGGCGAGCCAAATGCGACTCATATACCTTCTTCGCCTGTGTGCGACAGAACGGCAAGAGCAAAGCACCTAAACCAAGTGTGAAGAATATGATGTCGGGTTTTTCTGCATCCGCCACTTTTTGGAACCTTTTTAATAAGCACAATAGCATCCGTATTCGGTTGATGTTTTTGCAAATTGCATTACTGTTCTTTGCTACGAATGGAATGTTGAGCGAAATGAGTCGCACGCCCTTTGCAAGTGGATAGCTCACGGGGCGTTCGTCTTGAAATATGGACACAATCAAAACGTCGTGTCCATACTCCGTAGCAAGCGAGTTCGCCTTCTGCGTTATAATTTTCTCAGCTCCTCCTTTTACAGAGATGTCTTCTATTGTGTATATTATTTTCATTGTTAGTGTAGTAATTTAAATAAAACACATGCCACTTTCACTCCGAAGATGTTCAGTAATGCGGCTTTTATTCTTTCGTTTTTGGTGGTGAATTGCTTTATATTTAGTTTGTTGTTTTGCAGCAAAATCTGGTTGTTGTTGCAATAAGCGTGTAGCTGAGCGGTGAAAAGATCCATATAGAGCCGGTGCCACTTGGGTTGCGTAGTGTCGATATTCAGTAACTTGACTACCTCTATCTGAGCCTCTAAGAGCAGGTGCATATTGTTCTGTGCCACAATACCAGTATCGTTCCAGTGGTATATATACATGCCCCGTTGCGTAGTGACGATGTTGTGGCAGATGCCCAGCATATCGCCAATGAGATACACATCCTCATATTTCTTGCCTTTTTTGAAACGCACGTTGTCGAACAGAGTGGCTCTGAATATTTTATTACATGCCCAACAATGTGTGAACCCCTTATCGGCAAGCCATTCCATAGGATTCTCAAAAGCCCTGTTCTCGGGTTTGAAAACGTGTTCGTCGGGTCGTCCTTTGCGTTCTGTTACGGGATACTCGAGTATGTCGATATCGGTTTGTTCGCTCAGTACCTGCATCAGTGGTTGTAGTGTGTCTGGAGCCAATTCGTCATCGCTATCCACGAAGGTGATGTATTCGCCTTTTGCGCGGTCGATGCCATAGTTGCGCGCGTCGGAGAGTCCGCCATTGGGTTTGTGAAACACATGTATGCGCTCATCGTTTGATGCCAATTCGTCAGCTATATGCCCGCTGTTGTCCGGTGTTCCGTCGTCAACAAGCAGTAGCTCAAAGTCGGTAAACGACTGTTGAGCAATACTCCTGACGCAGCGTTCAAGCGTGCTCTCTACATTGTATATAGGTACGATGATGCTTAGTTTCATATGGCGTAAAGAAATAGTGTTTAAACATCCAACGTTTATTTTTCATAATTATTGTTTGTTGTTGCAATAAAAACGCTGTCTTTACGTTATGATAGTACTATTATAACCGAATGATCATGGTAACCGAACTATCTATATTAATACCTATCTTTAATGATGATGCATCGCGTCTTGTCAATGCTGTTTATCGTCAGGCACAAGCCATTGAAGGTTTGCGCTATGAAATAGTTGTCTTTGATGATGGTAGTACCGACGAGGCTATGATAGCCCTTAATCGTTCGTTGGAGCGCTATTCGTGTTGTAGGTATGTGCGTGCTGAGCATAGCAAATGTCGTGCAGCCATGCGCAACACGATGAGCAGCGTTGGACGTTACGAATGGCATCTTATGATTGATGCTCGCCTTACACTTGTCTACGACGATTTCTTAAAACGTTATATCAATTCGGACGTATTGCCAGGCGAGGCAGTATGTGGTGGTGTGTGTGTATGTGGCGGTGCTGATGAGACTGAATTGTATTGTAAGAATCTTCGTTTTAGATATGAGAAACATGAAGAAGCGACACATTCTGCAGTAGAACGAACACGCAATCCTTACGATGCATTCCGTACGACTAATTTCTTCTATCATCGCACCGTGCTTCAGCGTGTGGCTTACGATGAGCGCATCATAGGCTACGGCTATGAGGATGTGATGCTTGGCAAGTGTCTGCAGCGTGCTGGCGTGAGAGTGTTGCACATCGACAACCCCGTTGCATACACGTCGTTTGAATCGAACACTCGTTATCTTGAAAAACTTGAGGAGGCTCTACGTACGCTGCATGAGTTTGCCCCAGAATTGCTTGCTTACTCTCCGTTGCTCCGTGCCATTCAAAAACTCAATAGTTATTGTCTGTTGTGGGCACTACGTTGTCTGCATAAACTATTTGGTACATCTGTTCGCAAGCTCTTGTCGGGTTCGCATCCAAAGTTGTTTATTCTGAAAATATACAAATTAGGGTATTACGCTTCGCTCGGTTAAGAGCGAAGCGTAATTCTATAATGATAAAGTTTTGTTTAGTTGATGACTGCGACCTTGCAGACCGTTCCTTTGCTGCCGTCTTCTGTGGCTGTCTCCACCATATAGATGCCGCTCGCCACGCGCTTGCCCTTCAGGTCGCATCCGTTCCAGTGGTACGAACCGCCAGTGCTTCTGCCTTGGTTGACGAGAGTGCCGCTGGTTGTGACAATCTTCACGTCGGCGTTATAGCTCAGTCCGACGATGGTTATGTCGCCTGTGTAGTCGGGCGTAACGGGGTTGGGGTAGGCATATACGTTGTCCTTGGTCATCTTCTCGTTCGGGGTGGTGGCATCGCTTTGATAAGAGCACAGACCTTTGTCGGTGGCAAAATATACTGTGCTTGAGTTAGGGTCGACAAGTACGTAGTGTACCGTGTTCGACAGCAGTGGCGAGTTGTCGGTGGTGAAGTGCTTGACCTGCGTGTTGCAGTCGTCGCTGATGAGGAACACGCCGCTTGATGTGGCTATCCACTTGCGGTTGCCGCCGTCGACGGCGATGCAGCGTGTCTCGACGTTAGAGAGCAGATAGTCGGCGAGGTTTGTTCCGTCGTTGCGCGGCACCTTGTGTTGTGTCACGAATCCGCCTCCATTCTTCACGTCGTTTGGGGTGAGGTATAATGGGCCTGCCGATGAAGCAAGCCAAATGTTGCCGTTCTTGTCTTCCGTTACATGAAACAGGTAGTAGGGCTTGATTGTTGCATAGTCCTCGTTGGTATATGTAGGTCCACCCACATCGTATAGTTTATCGTTATGGTAGTCGTAGGCATAGAGTTTCGTCTCTTCCCAATGACTATTGATGAACCACATATAACCATATGTCGGACTGATGAATATCTCTTTTACATCGTATGCATTGTTGCCTGTAAGAATTGGGTTTGGAAAAGATTTCCACTCACCATTTTTGTCAATCATCTTCAGCGGACTTGTGGACATACAGTTCAGCAGCCATAGATTGCCGCTTGTGTCATATTTTACGCTGTTAGCCATGACGTAGTTCTTGTTGTTGTCATCTGCTGCCGACTCTAATGGACTGTTCTCGCGGTTATAGCACTTCACGAACTTGCCGTCCTGAAACTCGTACAGTCCGCTCTTGGCACCAACCATCACGTGACCCTCCTTCAGCGGATCGAAGTCCATGCACAGATAGTCGACGTTGAGGTGGCCTAATTGCTCGGGGGTAGGCTGCTCATAGTGTCCCCACGTCGTGCCGTCCCATACGTGCACGTCGCCAGGCAGATTGCCACTGCGCTCTTGACTCCACATTCCGCCCACGGCATATATCTTTCCGTTGTGATTGTAGAGTCGGTAGAAGTTGTTCGATGCCGGACCTTCGGGCAGCACACCTTCTGTTTTGTATGTGCGTTTGCCGTCGGCATCTACGGTGTAATACGTCAGTTTGCCGTCGGCAGTCTTTGTCCACCAGAGGTTTGTCTGTTTGTCTTGTACGTTTGTGCGATTCTCGCGCAGCGTCGTAAATCCGTCCTCGCGCACCCAGCGGCTCTTGTCGAGCAGGTTGTCGGTGAGCTTGCAGCGCAGGCGTCCGCGCTCCTTCGACTCGGCGTAGAGATACCCGTTCTTCACATACGTGTAGCTCACGTCGGTGTCGAGTTGGTATGTGTCCATGATGGCACCGTCGCGCGTGTTCAACTTCACCACGCCGAATGCCGTAGCAAGATAGGCGTATGGACCGTCGAAGTCGATGTGGTTGACAGTTTTGCTGTATGTTGTCGACTTTCGGTAGAGGTCGGGCACGTTGATAACGTCGCCATTGGCAGACAGCAGGTCGATGTTCGAGTTTGTGTAGACCACAACCAAGCACTTTCCTGCCTTCGACCATCCGATGTGGCTCACCTCTACGTCTGACATTACGCCTGCTTTGTCGTACGTTTGCACATCTCCGTCCGTGATGTTGTAGGAGAATACTGCCCCCGAGGCGAGCACAAAACATGTGTTGCCGACAGGCTCAATCTCGGTTATGTTGCTGTAACTGGGATAGATTGTCCAGCGGTCTTTTGCGCTGTCAGCCCACGCCGTGAGCGTAGCCATTAGTAATATAGCGAGCGAGATTATTGCTTTCATGTGTTTAATTGTTTATAATAAACAACGTATGTGCGCGTTGTTTATTGTGTATTTCGGCTGAAATTGCTAACTTTGCAATGACGAAGTATATTATAGACATTATCTACAATAACTAAAACAAACAAATATGAGCAAGAGAAAACTATTCACCGCTGTGCTCGCACTCGCTTCCGTGTGTGCAGGCACTGCCAAGACCTACGAGCCGGTTGACTACGTCAGCACGCTTGTCGGATCGGAGTCGAAGCACTCGCTTTCTACGGGTAATACCTATCCGGCTGTGGCTATGCCGTGGGGTATGAACTTCTGGACTCCGCAGACAGGAAAGATGGGCGACGGCTGGACATACACCTATTCTGCCGACAAGCTGCGCGGTTTCAAGCAGACCCACCAGCCGAGTCCGTGGATTAACGACTACGGTCAGTTTGCCGTTATGCCTGAGGTCGGCGCACCCGTGTTCGACGAGGAGAAGCGTGCGTCGTGGTTCTCGCACAAGGCTGAGGTGGCTACACCTTATTACTATCGTGCCTACCTTGCCGACTACGATGTCGTCACCGAGATTGCGCCCACGGAGCGTGCTGCCATCATGCGCGTTACGTATCCCGAAGCTGAGCAGGCGAGCTTCGTAGTGGATGCCTATGACGATGGCTCATACGTGAAGGTGCTGCCCGAGCAGAACATGGTTGTGGGCTATACGACAAAGAACAACGGTGGCGTGCCCGAAAACTTCAAGAACTACTTCGTTCTGAAGTTCGACCGCCCGTTCGCATATACATCCGTAGTTGTGAATGGTGAGATAAAGAGTGGCGAGCTGGTGAGCCAGTGCAACCACGCCGGTGCCATTGTAGGTTTCAAGACAAAGCGCGGCGAGCAGCTCAACGTGCGCATCGCCTCGTCGTTCATCTCTGAGGAGCAAGCTGTAGAGAACCTCAAGGAGCTTGGCAACGACGATTTCGACGCTGTGAAGGCTCGCGGACGCAAGACATGGAACGACGTGCTGGGCAAGATAGAGGTGAAGTCGCACGACATCGACCACCTCCGCACGTTCTATTCGTGCCTCTACCGCTCGGTGCTCTTCCCGCGCTCGTTCTACGAGAAGAATGTGCAGGGCGAAATCGTACACTATTCGCCGTACAACGGCGAGGTGCTGCCCGGCTATATGTTCACCGACACCGGCTTCTGGGATACCTTCCGCTGTCTCTTCCCACTGCTCAACGTGATGTATCCGTCGATGAACGAGAAAATGCAGGCTGGCTTGGTGAACGCATACAAGGAGAGCGGCTTCCTGCCCGAGTGGGCTTCGCCGGGTCATCGCGGCTGCATGGTGGGCAACAATTCGGCGTCTATCGTGGCTGATGCTTACCTTTGCGGACTGAAGAACTACGACGCAGAGAAACTCTGGGAGGCTGTGGTGCATGGCACAAAGGCTGTTCACCCTACGGTTTCGTCTACAGGCCGTCTCGGCTACGAATACTACAACAAGCTGGGCTACGTGCCTTACGACGTGAAGATAAACGAGAATGTGGCTCGCACACTCGAGTACGCTTACGACGACTGGTGTATATATCAGTTCGGCAAGCAGCTGGGTAAGTCGAAGAAGGAGCTTGAGCCGTTCCGCAAGCGTGCGTTCAACTATCGCAACGTGTTTGACAAGGAGACCAATCTCATGCGTGGTCGTCTGAAGAACGGCGAGTTCCAGAAGCCGTTCTCTCCGCTGAAGTGGGGCGACGCCTTCACCGAAGGCAACGCTTGGCACTACACATGGTCGGTGTTCCACGACCCGCAGGGACTTATCGACCTCATGGGTGGCAAGCAGGTGTTCAACCAGATGCTCGACTCGGTGTTCAACGTGCCGCCATTGTTCGACGACAGCTACTACGGCGCCGTTATCCACGAGATTCGCGAGATGCAGATTATGAACATGGGCAACTACGCTCACGGCAACCAACCCGTACAGCACATGATTTATCTCTATGGCTACTCGGGCGAGCCGTGGAAGACGCAGTACTGGATTCGTCAGACCATGGACCGCATGTACAACGCCAACCCCGACGGCTACTGCGGCGACGAGGACAACGGACAGACCTCTGCGTGGTATGTGTTCTCGGCAATGGGCTTCTACCCGGTATGCCCAGGCTCGGGCGAATATGTGCTCGGTGCTCCGCGCTTCGACGAGATGACGCTCCATCTGGAGAACGGCAAGAGCGTAAGCATCAAGGCACGCAACAACGAGGACGAGAACTGCTACGTGAAGGCGCTGCTGCTCAACGGCGCTCCGTACACCAAGAACTACGTTACGCGCACCGACCTTATGAACGGTGCACAGTTCGTCTACGATATGGCATCGGAGCCTAACAAGCAGCGCGGCACAGCTGAGAGCGATGCTCCGTACTCGTTCTCGAAAGTGAAGAAATGATTTTTTTCGCTTCAATTTACGGTTGTCTGTAGAATGTATGGTTGCTGAAAAAATCTGCCATATCTTCCAGAATCGCCGTAACCTTCATATTATAAACCATTTAAAGGCTGGTAGATTTCCTCGAAAACGGGAAATCTACCAGCCTTTCTTCCATCTATCTTCCAGTCGTTTTCCTGCTCTTTCGTAATTTTCGACTCTCAACTCTCAATTCTCAACTCTCAACTCTCAATTCTCAACTCTCAATTCTCAACTCTCAACTTGCTTGTTTCGCCATTTTTTAGTAATTTTGCACTTCGTTTGCCGCAATTCCTGGCAGACAGCACCCGAAAAGATTAAAGGATAACATTGTAAAGCATATATGACAAGCAGTAAAAACACACACGCCTCGTCCGCTTGGACTGAGGTCGAATACTCGACTCGCTGCATGAACCCCTACATCAGCAGTCCGATCTACGTACCCGAAGAAACATCTTATTTCCTCTGTCGCGCTGATGGCACACGCCAGCAGTGCCGCCTCTCGTTTGTGGTGTTCCGCGCCGACGGAGCCGATGCCGACGATTGGGAGGACGACCCGATGGTGGGCAGTCTTGACATCTGCGTGCTTGGCGACGGCGATGAGGAGGTGCAGCCGGTAGAGGCGGTGTATCTCGGCATCTCGCCCGACCGCTTCCTCTCTGTAGTGCGCGAGGACGAGCAGGAGATTGTTTTCGACTTCACATGGCGACAGGGCACCATAGAAATCGACCGCGCACAGGAGACCGACGAGGGCTTCGTTGTGCGTAAGGACGACTTCGGCGACGACGGCATCGTCTGCCGACTCACTCCGCGCAAGGGCAATCCGTTCACGCTGCGTCTGCAGATACCATACGTGGGCTTCTCGCTCCTCGATGCCGACGGCAACAAACTCTCGGGCGACCTTGAGATAGCGCACAGCGACATCCACAACTACTCGTACGCTTTCGTGGGCGACCACTCTAACGACCGCTTCCAGATAGCACTCGACGAGGGAAAGCTCAACTATATGTGCGTGCTCAACGACGACAACCGACTCTCGGTGCGCGATATGCGCAACCGCATGGCTCTCGTGAAGGAAATCGACTTGCAAGGCTCGCTCAGCGACCTGCTCATGGGTGCTCACTCGGTGCTTGTGAAGAATAAGATGATGCGTTGGCGCATCGCTCTCACCGGCGACGAGGTGGAGGGTGCCGATGCTGTGGAACTCACCGGTGTGGCTCTCGCACGCTTCGCCTTCGAGCAGTTCAGTGCCGAGGAGAGCGTAGACGAGGACATGCTTGCGCAGCGACTCATGCACATGGAGCAGCACCTCGGCTTTCAGTGGTACTGGCTTAGTGATGCCGACTGGAGCCACGAGAACTTCGACGGACTCATTGATATGGACGGTCTCGACGCCGACCCCGAGAAGATGATGCGCCAGGCACTGCTCTTCAATCGCTACGAGGCTTTCATGCAGCGTCTCGCAGCCTTCTCCTACATCTCGCAGAAACCAATACAGGGCGACCAGCTCCAGGCGCGCAACAACAAACGCAAGATAGCACGCTGCGTGCGCCACATACAGGCTCACCGTGCAGGCGAAGCTAACATCTGGGAACTCGACGACGAGGCTCGCCGCGAGATAATCCACTTCCACAACACGTTCCACCGCGAGTTTGCTGCTGCCTTGGAAGCATAGAATGGCAAGACTCTGCATTTGCTGATTTCGCGTAGCTACTGGCTCGCGCACCTTTATATTTAAATATTATTGCCACGCTGCGACAACGATGTTGCCGTAGCGTGGCAATGTTGTTTTAGTAGCGTGGCAACATTGTTTTAGTAGCGTGGCAATATTGTTTTAGTAGCGTGGCAATATTTTTTAAGCAATAAAGCTGTTGTCCGTTAATTTTTTGAACGCCCCAAGGGAGTGATAAACTTCTTTAATACCATTAACTTCTGAACTTGCGAAAGTTCAATTAATCAACAAGTTCCCCAAGAAAAGTGTGGTGTTTGTATGAAAGTTCCCCAAGAAAAGTGTAGTGTTTGTATGAAAGTTCCCCAAGAAAAGTGTGGTGTTTGTGCGAAAGTTCCCCAAGAAAAGTGTGGTGTTTGCTTGTAAGTTCGCCGAGAAAAGTGTATCTTTGCATTGTAAGTGTCAGTAAATTAGTAAATTAAGTAATTATGGAGCGTAGCATATATTCGAGCTTAAAGAAATGGAAAGACTCGCCAACCCGTAAACCGCTGATATTGCAAGGCGCACGTCAGGTAGGAAAGACCTATATATTGAAAGAATTCGGAGCACGCGAATACTCGGAAGTGGTCTATATCAACTGCGACGACAACAACGATATGCAGAATATGTTCGTCGACTATGATGTAGATCGTATCATACGCAGTCTGAGTGCAATCTCCGGTGTCTCTATAAAGCCCTCAACCACACTTCTTATTCTTGACGAGATACAGGAAGTGGAGCGTGGACTTGCCTCGTTGAAGTATTTTTGTGAGAAAGCACCCGAATATCATGTGGCTGTAGCTGGTTCGCTTCTTGGCATAACCCTGCACGAGGGCACATCGTTTCCCGTTGGCAAGGTGGATATGTTATACATGTATCCAATGGATTTTGAGGAATTTCTGTTGGCTATGGGTAAGGAGCAGCTCGTAGAATTGCTGCGCAATAACAGTTGGGCGGCTCTGACACCATTGCGAGGTATGCTGACCGAACTGTTGCGTCAGTATTATTTCGTAGGAGGAATGCCTGAGGCTGTGAAGACATACGTAGAGCGTGGAGATATATGGGAGGTGCGTTCCATCCATTCTAAGATAATAGATGCCTATCGCAACGATATGTCGAAACACGTGCCCAAGCAGCAGGTACAGCGCATAAACATGGTGTGGAACTCTATACCGTCGCAGTTGGCTCGCGACAACAAGAAGTTTATCTATGGGGCGTTGCGCAAGGGCGCACGTGCCAACGATTTTGAGATAGCAATACAGTGGCTTGTCGATTCGGGTTTGGTGCATAAGGTGCATCGCATAAGCAAACCGGTTGTGCCGTTGAAGTTCTATGAAGACATGGCTTCGTTCAAACTCTTTCTGCTCGACTGCGGACTGCTTGGTGCTTTGTCTGAAACACCTCCCGAGCAGATACTCATCGGCGACAATGTGTTTGAAGAGTACAAAGGCGCTTTCACAGAGAACTATGTCCTGCAACAGTTAAAGTCGTTGCCGCGCACCTTCGTCTATTATTACAGCAATGACAATTCGACATTGGAGATTGACTTCGTTGTTCAACACGAAGCGCATGTAATCCCGATAGAAGTGAAGGCTGAGGAAAATCTCAGAGCTAAGTCGTTGCGCCAGTTCGTCACAGACAACTCAGGTCTGCACGGCGTGCGCTTCTCTATGTCCGACTATCGTGAGCAGGATTGGCTGACGAATGTGCCACTGTGGGCTGTAAGGTGGGCGTTTTAAGGTGTAGGCGATCTGCGAAGGCATACGAAAAAGCGGCAGCAGGAAACGTTTCGTTTCCGGCAGCCGCTTTTACTTTTCTTACATTTAAATGCTATGCTTAGGGTGCGTGGTATGGGCAAGATGCCCATACCTCCTATCTTTTTACTTTTTTACTCTTTTACTTTTTTACTTTTAAAAGCTCTATTGCACAACGTACTTCTTACCGTTGACGATGTAGATGCCCTTGTTGAGTCCGTCGAGGGCGCGCTCGGCATCGTTGGTAGTGCGCACGAGTGTGCCGCTGATGGTGTAGATGCGTACCGGGCGCGGAGTGGTGGGTGCGTTGACAGTGATGATCGACGTTGGGTTCTGGTAGTTGTCGTAGCTGAACGGCACGTTCTGCATGTCGCCCCAGATGTAACGCTCCAGACCAGGATAGTCGACGAACGGGTTGCGGTTCTTCTGCACGCCGTAGGCAGCCGTGTTGCGGTTAATCTCCTTCTCGCTCACGGGGTCCTGCTCTGCCCACTTCAGCAGCAGGTTGAGCGCCCACTCCTTGTAAGCAGGATAGGAGTTGCCGGCGAGCATCGGGCTCGACCAACCGCTTATCTTGCTCTCGTAGCATGTAGCCATGTAGAGATAGATGCGCGCGAAGTCGCCCTTGTACATATCGTTCGGCTCGAATACGGTGCCAGAATAACCAGGGGTTGTCGACTTACCGAGTTTGCTGAAACCCTTGTTTGATTTGTATGTTTCTCCCTTGGTCTCGCCGAACGGATGATTACCGCGTCTACCATTGACGTATCCGTCGGTCGGCACTACGTGAACAATGTCGCTGACCATTGGCGATTTCTTGTTAAACCAACTTTTCGGGAACGAGTGTTCGCGGTTGTATATATCGCCTTCGTTCTTATAGTTGCCACCATTATCGTTGAAGTTATAGTTGGTCGTGCAAGAATACATATCCCACACCTTGCCGTCGTCGCGGCGGTCGGTCTTCTGATAAGCAGGAATCAGTCCATCATACGAAACAACGTCTGGGTTGCCTATAATCTTTGATAATGCTGTCTTGAGAGCCTTTCCCTTCTTGCCGTCGGCTGCGCTGTAGTATGTGCCACTGTTGTTGGGACCCTGTGCGAAGGCTCCGACGAACGAGAAGAGGGCTATTGCGAATAATGATTTGCGTAAAGATAATTTCATATTTTCTATTTTTATATGTTTTCAAGGGGAGGGTGTGTCAAAACTATAGAATTGTGATGAATGGCTAACTGTAGGGGACTACGGCATTAGCTTTCCGCTACGCGCCGCTGACTTTCAGTTCTTGCCGTAGTCATTGCAAACAGTTGTATTTCAGTTACTAATGGCTACGGCAGGAATGCCGTAGCCTCCTACGATTAGAACCGTTTGCTATTCAATTTGCCAAATATTTTAGTTTTGAAACTCCCTCCTACATAGCAATAAAAACTGGTTGGTGCACTTCTTGCTCTGGCAAGCGGCAAAGCCGAGCGGAGACAAGTGCACCCCCTAAGTTGGAATAATCGGTTGGTGCAGATGAGACATCTGCACCCCCTAATGATTAGTTGTGTACCAATGTGCCGATTTCCTCGCCCTGCATCACCTTCTTCAGGTTGCCTACGATGTCCATGTTGAACACGTAGATAGGCAGGTTGTTCTCCTTGCACATTGTGGTGGCGGTGAGGTCCATCACCTTCAGACCGCGTGTGTAGATTTCATCGTAAGTGATGTCGGTGAACTTCGTAGCTGTCGGGTCCTTCTCGGGGTCGGCTGTGTAGATGCCGTCGACGCGTGTGCCCTTGAGCATCACGTCTGCCTCAATCTCGATGCCGCGGAGCGACGAGCCAGTGTCGGTGGTGAAGTAGGGCGAGCCGGTGCCGGCAGAGAAGATGCAGACATAGCCTGCCTCCATTGCCTCGATAGCCTTCCACTTAGAGTAGAACTCACCGATAGGCTCCATGCGGATAGCTGTGAGCACCTTAGTCTTCACGCCCAGTGCGCCGAGCGCCGAGCTGAGTGCGAGCGAGTTGATGACGGTAGCGCACATGCCCATCTGGTCGCCCTTCACGCGGTCGAAGCCTTTCGATGCACCGCTGAGTCCGCGGAAGATGTTGCCGCCACCGATGACGATGCCAATCTGCACGCCCATTTCGTGTACTTCCTTGATCTGCTCTGCGTATTCGCCCAGACGAACGGGGTCGATACCGAAGCTCTGCTTGCCCATGAGGCTCTCGCCACTGAGTTTGAGAAGAATTCTCTTGAATTTTGCCATGTTGTATGTTTCGTTTGTTTTATTTGTTATTGTTGGGGTGTTCTCTCTGCTTGGTTGGTGCACCTTAGGGGGTGCAGCTGTCCCAGCTGCACCAATAGAGCTGTTGGCGCTATTCTTTGCTTGGTTGGTGCGCTTTAGGGGGTGCAGCTGTCTCAGCTGCACCAACAGAGCTGTTGGTGCTATTCTTTGCTTGGTGCACTCTTGCTTGGTTGGTGCACTTGAGACAAGTGCACCCCCTTGTGATGCAAATGTACTGCTTTTTCGTGATGTAGCCAAACCATTATAGGATAAACCTCACTTCCTTCATCCAATACGTGCGTTCTTGCCCATTTGCATCGGTGAGATGCAGGCATCCGTTGGGTGCAACGCGGCTTATGCGTGCCTCGAAGCGTTCATGCGTGGCGCAGTCTTCGTAGTGGTGCAGCCCCTCGCGACGGAACAGCGCAGCGTTGTATTCGTGGATGATGCCGCTGATGTCGCCCTCGATAGCACGCTGATAATATTCGTTGAAGCTAAGAAGCACGGCATCAAGCACCTCGTTGAGTGGTGTCTCTACACCTATTATATTATATAGCGATACGGGGTTGGGCGCATTGCTGCGGAATACCTGTTGGTTCACGTTCAGGCCGATGCCGTACACGCAGCGGTCTATGCGTTTCCCCTTCACGGTGGTCTCGATGAGCGTACCGCTTATCTTGCGGTCGCGCCAGTAGATGTCGTTGGGCCACTTCAGCGTGATGTGGTCGGTGTACTGGTCGAGTGCCGCCTTCAGCGCCAGTGCGCCAGCCATCGACAGCACATACTGGTCAGTCACGGCTATGTTCTGCGGACTGGTGAGTATGGAGAACAGCAGGTTCTTGCCTTGCTCGCTCTCCCATGAGTTGCCTGCCTGTCCGCGTCCTGCCGTCTGATATTCAGCCACCGCTACCACCATCTCCTTAGGCGGTGGAACGGGGTGAGCAAGAAGCACATCGTTCGTCGACGTGGTCTCCGTGAGTTTTAGTATCTCCATTTTCAGAGTTTTGAATTCAAAATGCCAAGCACGGGTTGAACGCATCGACGATGTGCTCCACTTGCGCCGTCTCCTTCGTGCCGCCAATAACGGAAATCACGTCGAAGCGCAGTTCGTCGAGCACGTTCAGCATCTTCACATACGAGTCGGCAGCCATGCCGATGTTGCGAATCTTCCTTCGGTCTACAGCCTCCTCGGGCTTTGTAATGACATCCGTAGCTCGCGTCTTCACCTCTACGAACACGATGGTGCGCAGGTCGGGCGACCGCGCGATGATGTCAATGTCGCGGTGTCCGTCGCGCCAGTCGCGCTCAATAATCTCGTATCCCGAGTTGCGCAGATAGTCGGCAGCCAGGTCTTCGCCCCATTTTCCCGTGTCGTTATGCTTTGCCATGTTGTTCGTTTTGCTGGCAAAGGTACAGCTATTTGAAGAGACGACAAAGCAAGTAGGCTTGTTTTTGTTTAATTCGACCTCTACCGCGTTAAAATACAAATGTATTGTTAGTTGATTATCAGTATTATACATTCTAAACGGTAGAAAAGTGACAATATGGCATCTGTTTAGATACGGAAAGGTGAAGATTTAACGTTTTAACCTTCAGTCACACCAAAATTACAGGAAATGTGGGTGATGTGGGGTGGTTAGCAGTCACTCCATATTGCCTTTTATTGCCACAATGGTTCGTTTTCCCAACCAAAAGGAAAACCAAGGGCAGCCTTATCTATTTCTGGAAACGTTGCAAAAAGACTGTTCATCTTGTCAAGCATATCATTGTTTGGAGAGATAATATCAAGGAAGTACTTGATGATGCACATGTCAAAGTACACTTTCAAAGGATCCGTTGGCAAGGTAATCCAAGGACGTGACATTCTGATAGGCATGGTAGCACGAATAGAGAATACCCTATTCCATACACGTGCATGATGACAACATGAGTTTCTTGTTACAGTGATAATGGTAAGCCAAGATTCAAAAGGTGCAACTTGCAAGCCAAATGACAGTGCGATACGCTTCTTTATCTTCTTATTCTTGATGTTGGAATAAATATTGGTGATTACACCAAACGGCAGTATTTCGGTCAGCATCCATGAAGGTGGGTACTGATTGGTATATGTCTCTTTGAAATGGTTGATGAAATCCTCTTTTGTATGGTTCAGTTCATCTTCTATAAGACGTATAGAGCGATTGAACTTGGACGGATTTGAGAAATTGTTGGCATCAGTCATCCAAAAAGGGTTGCCTGTCATTTCCGTCCCAAAGTTCACGATAGCGCAACGCACAGCGACCTCTATCTTTTCAATTTCATTGAATAATAGTAGGCGTAGCTTCTTGTCAAAACGATACAACATCATAACCTTACTGAAAGACGTTCCTCGCTTGAATAGACGTTGCTCCTTGGGAATGGAAAGCAATGGGTACATATAGGCAGACAAACGATAGTAACCGATGTGGGAAAGATAATGCTGAGCCTTTTCCTCATCGGTTATCTCCATACCTCTTGTTTTGAGTATCTGTACTAACTCTTGGGGTGTGGAATATGTTTTTATAAACGGAACTCTTGCTGCCATATACCCATAAAAACAAAAACGACCCGCACATTTGAGCATCGTTGAGAGGCTTGGCGGGTTCTCGTGCAGCAAAGATACGAATAATCATTCATAATACAAACTTTTTAGCAAGAAAAATACGCAAAAGTGGATTTCTTCGTCGTTTGAATGTTAAAATCGGATGGTATTGATATATTTTTCGTGTAAACCTTGCTTGTTATGATAAAATATCATTAAATTTGCAGTGGCTCTCAAGTCTGTGTGTCAAATTGGGTTCGCTCAATGTCGATAAGCAGACAGCCAACGCCGAGCTGAAAACTGAGAAGTCCAAACAACTTTCTCGGTAATAAGCGGGCTATGGGTGGGAAGAGAGTCAAGACATATAGAAGGCGTTTATCTTACGCTGTGTTTGAGACGAACTGGAATCTTGCAAATGAAAGTTTATTATAGTCTTGAACGTAGCCAACGGTAGATGTCCCGGGTGTGATTTATCAATTCCCGTGGAGACCTTGTAAGCATAGATTGCACCATTTCGGATGCAATCAAATGTATTATATAGGTCTCTTTACGGTAATGGTTTTCATATCGGCGTGGGCTCTGACGTTGTCTGTTCAACTATAATAGGCAATGCAAGAGCCTCAGTTCGTGGAATAGACAACAGGACGATTCCACGCTTTTTTATGTCAATAATTGCGGACTTAACGTCAGACATAAAAAACGATATGAACGCATTGCTTAATGCGCATACTCCCAAAGGTCGAAGCAAATCTCCTCACGTTGGACTTACCTCCAACGTCCTCCCCGAAGCTCAACGCTCACAAACAGGGGTGTCCTCGGACTATGTGCAAAAGGCAGATCACGAATGGTTCGTGTTGCGAGTTACATACAACAGAACACAGAAAGCATATAGCATCATTTCGACCTCTGACGTTCAGTCATATATGCCTATGCATTATGTAATAAAGAAAGAGATTGGGAAGAAGAAGCGAATGTTACAGCCTCTTCTTCCCAATCTCTTTTTTGTATATGCTACAAGAGAAGTGGCTGACTCTATTGTTAGGAAAAAGGGCGACGAATTGTCTATTGTGAAATACTATCTTGACAAGACAAAACCTTTGGAAGAAAGTGGTAAACATCCTCCTCTTACTATCCCATTCGCAGCAATGATGAACTTTATAAAGGCTACTTGTACCGATAACGAGCATATACGCATAGTATCATCAGATCAATGTCATTTTAAAAGTGGAGATATAATAAAAATTATAGACGGAGAGTTTAAAGGTGTTACCGGAAGAGTTGCTCGCATAGCAGGTCAGCAACGAGTAGTTGTTGAGGTATCGGGTTTATGCTTGGTTGCAACTGCATATATACCAAGTGCATTTATTGAGAAAATATAATTGTTAAACAAAGATTCAATTTTTAGCTATGAAAAAATTATTTGTATGTGCATTTGCCTTTCTTTGTCTTACAGCAAATATGACGGCACAAACCGCGAAGGACATTCGTAAAGAAAGACAAGAACTTCGTAAGGCATCAAAAAGTGAACTGAACGCAAAGGCATCAAAAGATGCAAAAAAAGAAGCCAAGAAACTGACCAAAGAAGGCTGGATAACGGCACCCGGTGCCTTACCTTTAGAGAAGCAATTGGATAAATCGTATATGATGCAGACGGAGTACGATGAAGATATGTATCCTAAGTATCTTATGGGCGAAGCAATGAGCATTGGCGAGAACTATGATGCTGCAAAGATGCAGGCTTTGGAATTAGCCAAGCAGAATCTTGCAGGTCTGATACAAACAGAAGTAACTGCACTTGTTGAAAATTCTGTAGCCAACAAACAACTTGGTGCTGAAGAAGCTGCATCATTGACACAAAGTATCATGGGTGCCAAGAATCTTATCTCTCAAAGTATTGGTCGTACCATAATTGTAATGGAGTGTTATCGTGTGAAAAGCAACAAGAATAAAGAAGTTCTTGTTCGTATAGCTTACAATGGTGCTATGGCAAAGGCGGCAGCAAAACGAGCCGTGCAAGATGAACTGAAAGACAAAAGCGAGGAAATACATAAAAAGCTGGATAATATATTAGGATGGTAAAGAGACTCCTATGCTACTTGATGTGCATCACATTCTCCATCTGTTGTTTTTCTCAACAGACTAAAACAGTAGATGGAGAATACACATACTTTGTGCCTGAGAATGTTGATTTGGAAAAAGCCAAGCAAATAGCGTTGGAGCGTCTGAAAATCCAATTGATTGCAGACGAGTTTGGCACAACCATATCACAATCGAATTCTACATTGGTTAAAAATAGTAATGGTGAGTCGGAGGTCGACTTTCTTTCTATCGGCGGAAGCGAGGTTAAGGGTGAGTGGATTGAAACAATAGGCAAACCACGATTCGACATTTCGTATGAAAAGGATATACTTGTAGTACGTGTTGCGGTGAAAGGACGGATTAGAGAAATTGTTTCATCTACTATTGATGTCAAATCGTTGGTGTTGCGTAATGGTATAGAAGACAGATTTGAAAGCAATTCGTTTAAAAGCGGTGATGACCTCTTCGTTTCATTTCAGTCACCCACATCAGGTTATCTTGTAGTATATCTTATAGATGCAGACCAACGTGCTTTCTGTCTTCTACCATACCAAAACATGGAGAGTGCTTGTTTTCCAGTGGAAGCCAATAAAAGATATGTATTATTCTCTATAAAAAATGCAGCACCAGAGCTTAAACCATACGTAGACGAATATACCATGACTTGTTCACACGAACAGGAAATGAATCAAGTGTATGTGGTGTTTTCAACCAACTCTTTTGTGAAGGCGATAGACAACAAACACGATGAAGGGCTGCCAAGAGAACTCTCTTATGATGATTTTCAAAAATGGCTGGCAAAATGCAGAGCACGAGATACTAATATGGTGTTAAAGAAAACAACTATAACAATTAGCAATTGAAACAATGAAAAGATTACACCTTACTTTGATTGTAGCTTTATTCCTTTGTACAATAGCGTATGCAAATGAAAAGGATATTAAAGTAGGAGGATTCCACTATAGGATTCTTAATGATAATGAAGTCGCTGTTATTGGAACCGAAATCAATGATACAGTGATAAGAATACCTTCGACCGTTTCTATAACGAACAAACAGTATGCTGTTGTGGAAATTGCAAATAAGAAACCAGAAAAAGAAGGGAAGAATTGGGCATATTACAAAAACCAGGATTGGGGTGCATCTACGAAAGATATTATCATCCCTCAATCTGTAAAAAAAATAGAGCAGGAGCGTTCTATTATAATTCTTTTCGGTATATTAGATTACCTGAAGAAATGGAGTATATTTCGCCATATGCTTTTTATCATTGCCAAATAGGTTACATACTATTTTCTAGGCGTCTTAGATTTTATGGAAATGCTTTTGAAGATAGTTATATAGGAACATTGGATTTTACATATACACAATACTCAAATTTTGATATAAACTGGCTTGGCTCAATTGGTAAATTTGATGCATTATATCTTCCGCGAAGTATACAAAAATTAGAAAGAACACATGGTTATTATTGTAATAAAATTCTTGGTGCGATAGAATCGCTTACTTTAAGAATAGATGGCAATACACTCAAGAAATCAATTGAAGATTATAATACTGAACTATTTGAGAAAGTTACGAGGTTATCGATAATAAACATTGAAAAAATTGACTTCAAGATTTCTGAAAGATTCCCTAATTTGAAAGAAGTGTCTCTGCCAGATTCTATAAGAGAAATTGGCGAAGGGGCTTTTATGTCCAATGAAGTCTATACTGGAGGTCTGCTTGAAAAAGTTTATTTAAATGATAATATTGAAGTAATTGGGGAAGACGCTTTTCGAAATAATCCAAAATTATTAAACATACGTTTACCCAAAAATCTAAAGTCAATAGGCACAGCTGCCTTTTACGAATGTAAAGGTTTAGAGCATATAGAAATTCCTCCTTCTGTTACCTATATTGGCGAAAGTGCCTTTATGGGATGTAAAGGTTTAGAGCGTATAGAAATTCCTACTTCTGTTACCCATATTGGCAAATGTGCCTTTTGGGGTACAGACCTAAAAGACGTAAAAGGTTTGAATTCAAATATTAAGTATGAAATGTATGGCTCAAAAAGTGATAATCCATCAACACCTTTTATGGGTACTCCATTTGATGAGAAATTCAAAAAGATACAAACAACATTTAGTTATATGGCATTAGCCAAAATAGCTAAAGAAATAGCACAATGGCAAAAAAAGAAAGAATATGAAACCACTGAACAATGGAGGCAACGAGTTACTGCTGAAAATCAGAAAAACAAAGTTGATGAGATTGCAAATCAGGCAAAGAAAGAATATATAGCCTTACACAAACCTAAAACAACAACCGGAACATTAGGTACGTACGATGCCGACTATGGAGCTTATCCGGTTAGTATAGAGGGGGCAAACACCATTTACGCAAAAATTCCGTTAGAAGAAGCGTTGCAGTTCAAAACTAACTGGAGCAAAGTAGCGATGCAACCGACCTATGGTATTGTAGGTGACAGTATCGCTGTGACATCTTGCATATTCAGTTTAGGCAAAAAGTCATGGAAGAGCACAGAGAGGGCTGCGAATGACAATCTGGATTATTTAAGCTATGATGTGCCGACTCTGAATGTTGATTTTGACGGAAGAACTTCGGTTGCCCAGAATGCGTCTCCCAAGAAAGCTGTAGACAATACTATCGACAAGAACATTCCACAAACAGCATCATTACAGTCGAACACATTTGTCATTGCTATAGGCAACGAGAACTACAACCTTGTGCCTAAGGTTGCGTTTGCCAATAACGACATGAACATATTTGCGCAATATTGCCAAAAGACACTTGGTATACCCATGCAAAACATTCGTAAATATAAGGATGCTACATTTGGTTCTATGCTCTCGGCTCTCAATGACATTAAAGAGATTGCCAATGCTTATAACGGCGACATGAATGTCATCTTCTATTATGCTGGACATGGTATACCTAACGAGAAAGACCAAACAGCATATCTGCTTCCTACCGACGCTGACGGCAAATCAACAGAGGTGTGCTTCCCTCTGGCAAGGCTTTACAAAGAATTGGGCGAACTTAATGCTAAGTCTGTAATCGTATTTATGGATGCTTGCTTTAGTGGAGCACAGAGAGGTAATGGTATGTTGGCTTCGGCTCGTGGTGTTGCAATTAAAGCCAAAGAACAAAAACCTATGGGCAAACTTATTGTTCTCACAGCATCATCAGGGGAAGAAACCGCTTATCCATATAATGAGAAAGCCCATGGTCTATTTACCTATTTCCTTTTGAAAAAACTGAATGAGACAAAAGGAAAATGCTCTTTAGGAGAATTATCTGAGTATATCACTACAAATGTAAGACGCCAGTCTATCGTGATAAATCGGAAACCACAAACTCCCACAATAATTTTCTCTGATTCCGTAAAGAATGAATGGATGAACTATAAGTTGGCAAGATGATTTTATGAAGAAGAATGATTTAAATAAACTCCGAACCTTAAAGGACGAAATAAAAACTGCTTTATTGTATAAAGACTATGATAAAGCGATGGAAGGCATAGGAAAGTTAGAAGATTTTATAGATAATAATAAGGGAAACTGTATATTTTGTGATTTTTTTAATAATCCACCTCCTCAGATTTATCCAGGAACAGTACCCAATAGTGAACCATTAGAGATAAGAGTTACGGTTAAAACTCCAGAAGGTAAAAAGAAAAATATTATTGACAGAATGTTAATACTGGATAATCCCAAAAGTTCACCATTATTAGACCAAAAGGATAAATATACAATAGACAAGAATAAAGCGGTTACCGTCGTTATTCCCCAAAATGAAAATGGAAAGTTTACAAAATAACTTAGCTTCGTATATCGCAGAAAATTCAAGGCTATTCAATAAACATGCAGAAAGAATCGTCTATGCCTTGTTTGGGTCTTCATGGGCAGCAATGTTTACAACAGAAACGAATTTAGAAAAGAAGCAATTTTATATCGTTATTTTCCTTTGTATTCTATACTTGTCTATCGAAATGGTGTATCGCTTTATAATGCAACACATCGCACGAGTTTTACACAAGTATGTTCGATTTGGGAAATTAGAACCTAAAAAAGCAGCCTCTGCTTGGAATTATATAAGTGACAAGACTTCATATATTTTATTAATAAAACTGCTGCTAATAGGATTAATGGTTGTTGTATTTGGCATTCATTATTGTAACTTATATGTTTAAATGACTAAGGAAAATATTCCTGACTTAATGACATTCGGCGGACATTTAGAAGTGCTTCGTCGAATGTTATTTCGTATTATAGGGTTGTTGCAGGTGCGCTCTCTGTAATCGTTATTATGATTGTTGCTGCAATTATGACACCTCCTGATTTGATGACACTTGTGTTGGTAACGATTCCTTTATACCTGTTGTATGAAGTAAGCGTTAGAATCGCTAAAATTGTTGAAAGTAAGTAGGTTGGTATGCGGTAGTGGTACTTATATTATAAAAAAAATAAGTACCACTTATTTTGTGTTGTCTTTCTTTTGCATTATCTTTGTATTCACTTTTTTAGTGACTTAGTATCTACGATGTGTATATTAAGTATCTACGATGTACTTATTAGGTATCCACTTGAAGACATAAAACGATATGGAGAATACAGAACAGCAGAAGAAGGACGAGCAGTTTATGCGTCGTGCTCTGGTGGAGGCAGAGGCGGCACGCGACGAGGGGGAGATACCCGTGGGCGCGGTTGTCGTGGCTGGCGACCGCATCATTGCGCGTGCGCATAACCTCACGGAGACACTTGGCGACGTGACGGCACACGCCGAGATGCAGGCGATAACATCGGCTGCTAATCAGCTCGGTGGAAAGTATCTCACCGACTGCACGCTCTACGTCACCGTAGAGCCTTGTATCATGTGCGCCGGTGCCTTGGGCTGGGCGCAAGTGCGACGCGTGGTTTACGGCGCGAGCGACGAGAAACGCGGTTTCCGCGCCTTCGCTCCGAAGGCGCTGCACCCGAAGTGCGAGGTGGTGAGCGGCGTTCTGGAGGAAGAATGTCGAACGCTTATGACCGAGTTCTTCAAGGCGAAGCGCTGAAATAAGAAAACCGTTTAATAACCCTTTCTTTTAAAGATTAGAATGAACAACAAAACAGAAACAAAACACACTTGCTGCGGCGGAGGACAGAACTTCTGGCTATGGCTTGGCGCATTGGTCGTGGGCTCGTGCCTCGGATTGCTCGGCGTGGAGTGGGTGAACACGATGGCTAACTTTGTGGCTACCATCTTCACACGTCTCTTCCAGTTTATAGCTGTGCCGACCATAGCACTCGCTGTGACAACAACACTCGCAACGTTCGGTATGCAGCGCGAAACACGTCGCATATTCCGCCATACCATCAGCTATACGCTGCTCACCACCATCGCTGCAGCTGCTGTGGGCATGGTGCTCTATATCATCATCTCGCCCGACAACTTGCCGATGGAGATGGTGAAGAGTAGCCGTTTGGGTGACGGCGTACCGCAGGAGGTGACCAATGGGTCGTACTTCGACTATATGATTGGCATCGTGCCCGACAACTTCCTGCGCCCGTTTATTGAGGGCAATGTGCTGTCGGTGCTGCTCATAGCCGTGGCTGTGGGCTTGGCGTTGGCGAAGATGCCCGAGGGGGATAACAAGGTGCTGCTTATGCGCGGACTGAGTGCGCTGCAGGAGGTAGTGTCAAGGCTCATCCGCTGGCTTATCGCTGTGCTGCCTGTTGGCATCGTGGCGTTCGCTGCGCAGCTGTCGGCAGAGGTGTCGGCAGGCATGGTGGTGGCATCGATAGGCAAGTACGTAGCCGTGATATTGGGTGGTAATATGCTGCAGTTCTTCGTGGTGCTGCCACTGTTCCTCGTGGCTCGCGGACTCAACCCTGTGCACGTTATGCGCCGCATGATGCCGGCTGTGCTCATGGCTCTGTTTACGAAAAGTTCGGCTGCCACGCTGCCCGTGACGATACAGACCTCGGAGGAGCGACTCGGCGTGGACAGCAAGGTGGCGCGCTTCGTGCTGCCCATCTGCACAACCATCAACATGAACGGTTGTGCTGCGTTCATCTTCGTGACATCGCTCTTCGTGATGCAGAACGGCGGTGTGGAGCTGTCGCTGCCCGTGATGCTGCTTTGGCTGTTCATCTCCGTGGTGGCTGCCATCGGCAACGCCGGAGTGCCGATGGGCTGCTTCTTCCTCACGCTCTCGCTGATGTCGGGCGTGGGTGCGCCGGTTGCGATAATGGGTGTTATACTGCCCGTCTTCACGGTGCTCGATATGATTGAGACCGCCGAGAATGTGTGGTCGGACTCGTGCGTCGCGGCAATGGTGGATAAGGATATGAAGAAATAGTAAAAAGCAAAAAAGGAGTCAACAATCGTTGACTCCTTTTTTGCTTTTGTTTGTTGGGGGGCTAAGCCTTTCTAAGCCTGCTTAAGGCAGCGTTTAAGCCGAACTAAGCCTTCTTAAGCCTCTTTAGGCATTTTACTTACTTGTTTTCTGCGTCGATAGCCTTTATCTTCTGGCGAACCAGTTCGAGGTCGTCGCGCAGGTGCTGCACCTTGCGGTTCATCTCGTCGATGAGGCTGTTGCCCTTCTTGGAGCTTGCGTTGAGGAAACCGAGGTTGTTCTCGTAGGTCTGTATCTCCTGCTTGAGCTGGTCGAAGCGGCGAACCAGACGTCCACGCTCGTTGTCGAGAGCCTCTTCGCCACGCTTTGCCACGTTCTTGATGTTAGCCTTGAAGTCGTTCAGACGGCGACGCTTTGTAGAGATGTTCAGCTCTTTGTAGATGCGGTCGAGCACTTCGTGATAAGCCTCGTAGAGCTTATCCTTCTCCTTGTACGGCACGTGTCCCACCTTGTTGTACTCCTCGGTGAGTGCCTGCACCTTCTCGCGTGTAGCTTCGGCAGCGTTCTCGGCGAGTGCTTTCAGCTGCTCGATGATGCCCTGCTTCTTCTCAAGGTTGGCGTGCTCCTCGTTGCGCTGACCAGCGCCGGCTGCGTTGCGAGCCTCGAAGAACTTGTTGCATGCGCCGAGGAAGTCCTGCCAGAGCTGGTCGCCGAGCTTCTTCGGAACCATGCCAATGGTCTTCCACTCCTTCTGCAGCGCGATGAGCTTGTCGCTTGTTGCCTTCCAGTCGGTGCTGTCGGCGAGTGCCTGCGCCTTCTCTACAAGTGCCTTCTTCTTCTCGATGTTCTCTGAGAAGGTAGCCTTGAGTGCCTTGAAGTATTCAGCCTTGCGTCCGAAGAAGTCGTCGCAGGCAGCGCGGAAGCGTTCGAATATCTTCACGTTCATCTTCTGCGGAGCGAAGCCAATGGTCTTCCACTCGTTCTGTATGTCGATAATCTCCTTAGAGTGCTTCTCCCAGTCGGCAGCACCCTTGTTGTCGGTCTTGCAGAGTTCCTCCACCTTCTCGCAGAGGGCAGTCTTGCGTGCGAGGTTCTCCTCCTCCTTAGCGCGGAGATCCTCGAAGTGCTGTTGGTGGCGCTTATTGATTACGGTAGATGCAGCCTTGAAGCGTGCCCATACCTCCTCGCGCAGCTCCTTAGCCACTGGTCCGATCTCGCGGTACTGCTGGTGGAGCTCCTGAAGCTGGTGGAAAGCGCTGATTACGTCTTCCTCGTCGGCGAGCTTTTCAGCTGCCTCGCAGAGCTTTGTCTTCAGCTCGAGGTTCTTCTTGAAGTCGTACTCGCGAGCCTCAGAGTTGAGCTTGAGCAGGTCGTAGAACTGCTCTACATATAACTGGTAGTTGCGCCAAAGCTCGTTAGCCTTGTCAGCCGGCACGTTCTTGATGTCCTTCCACTGCTGCTGCAGCTCCTTGAACTCACCGAACGACTTGCCTGCCTCGTCGGGCGATGTAGCCATGGCTTTGATTTTCTCAATTATTTCGAGTTTCTTCTCCAGGTTGGCTTGCTTTTCAGCCTCCTGCTGCTGCATAATCTGCGCACGTTTCTCGCGGATTACAGCCATTTGCGCCTTGAAAGTTTCCTCGGTTTCGTCGGGCAAAACCTGATAAACTTCAGGGTTTCCACCGCCGTTGATGTATTCCTTCAGGCGTGCTTCACGCTCTGCGATGTGGAGTTTGTAGAATACTGTCTTTAAAAGGTCAATTTCCTCCTTAACTGGAGCTTCGTCGCTTGCGACGATTTCCTTCAGGCGGTCAACGACTTCTTGTTTAGTTTTGTAGACTTTTGTGTTCTCTACTTGCTGAACGTCGGCTGCAGCGGTCTGCTCTACGGCAGTCTGCTCCACGTTCTGCTCTTCTTGTGCACCTTGCAACAGGGCGTTTTCTTGAGAGTCCATCATTTAACTGTTTTAAGTTTATGATAAGGGTAATTCACACGAATGTGGCGCGAAGCCACATCCTCACATTATTTATTATAGACTGCAAACTTAAATAAAATATTTTGAATAGCGACAAAAAACGCAATTTATTTTTGCATTTTGCTTTAAAGCAGTCGCTTATGTCGCAGTATAATCCACGAAAGGGCTGATATTATCACCGAGATAAGTATCGCCACGATGAAGCCGAACGGGTATTCTTCCATGCCGTTGATGAGGTTCATTCCGAAGAATGAGGAGATGAGCGTGGGCAACATCATGATGATTGACACGGAGGTGAGTGTACGCATCACGGTGTTCATGTTGTTGTTGATGATGGATGAGTAGGTGTCCATCGTCGATTCGAGGATGTCGGAGTAGATGTTCGTCGTCTCACGAGCCTGCGACATCTCGATGTTTACGTCCTCGATGAGGTCGGCATCCAGTTCGTCCACCTGCAGCTTGAACTTCAGTTTGGCGAGCAGGGTCTCGTTGCCACGGATAGATGTGACGAAGTAGGTGAGTGAGTCCTGCAGACGCGAGAGTGCTATGAGCGACTCGTTGTTCACGTTGTGGTCGAGGTTGTGCTTCGCTTTCTCGATGAGCGTGTTAATCTGCTTCAGGCGTTTCAGATACCACACGGCAGAAGAGAGGAAGAGTCGGAATGTCATGTCAACATAGTCGGTAAATCCCTCGCCGCGCTTCTGGTGGTAGGACACGAAGTCGATCATCATGTTCGTCTCGTAGTAGCACACGGTGATGGTCACGTCGCGCTTGTGGATGATGCCGAGCGGCACGGTGGTGTACGGCGTACGTGAGCGTATCTCCTTCACGTATGGGATACGAAGGATGATGAGCATCCAGCCGTCGTCGTACTCGTAGCGGGCACGTTCGTCGGTATCGCTGATGTCGGAAAGGAAATAATCGGGTATGTTAAACTCGTCTTCCAGCAATTGCTGGTCTTCTTCTGTTGGACATGTAACTTGTATCCAGCAGTTCGGCTGCCACTCTTCGATTTGTTTGAGGGTAGAATTGGTGTTCCAGTATGTTCTCATAAAGCTGTCTCCTTGGGTTAAACGATGCTTGGGAGACCGCATTGTGAGAGCGTCCTCCTGCATTACAAATTCGGGTTTTCCGCGTGATAGTCGTCCATAAATTAGTTACACTTTGATTTAACGCTTGCAAAGTTACGTATTTTTGTCGAATAAGTCTTCCTCGTAGTTGTGTTTTTTGCACAAAAGGATGCAAAAAACATAGTCGCTTTCGATTTTTATTAGTACTTTTGTCGTTAGAGTTAAATAAACGTTTCAATTCGATTGCTGCACCAACTTGAGCGTAGCGTAACAATAAAAGTACAACTATGAAGAAGCTAATCGTTATGTTGAGTCTGTTCTGTGCGTGCACGATGCAGGCTCAGGAGCAGAAACACTCCACATTCTATTATCAGCGTGCCACTCTGTTTGAGGCGCTGCCTACCAGCAAGAGCGACATCATCTTCCTCGGCAATAGCATCACCAACGGTGGCGAGTGGGCAGAGCTGCTGGGCAATCCGCACGCCAAGAACCGCGGTATCAGTGGCGATACAACCCAAGGCGTACTCGACCGTCTGAGCACTGTGACAAAGGGCAAGCCGGCGAAGATATTCCTGCTCATCGGTACCAACGACTTTGCGCGTGGCAAGAGCATGGACGAGATTGTGAAGAACGTGGAGAAAATTGTGGAGCGCGTGAAGCGCGAGTCGCCTGCGACGAAGCTTTACGTGCAGAGTGTGTTCCCCGTGAATCCGAAGTTCAACAAGTTTTCTGGTCATATGGACCGTAAGAAGAATATTCCTGCGCTCAATGCAAAGATAAAGGCTGTTGCCGCACGCCACGGCGTTACATACATCGACGTGTACAAGTCGCTCGTAACGCCTTCTACCGACGTGATGAACCCGGAGTACACCAACGACGGACTGCACCTGCTCGGCAAGGGATACCTGAAGTGGGTGGAGGTGCTGAAGCCGTACTTGAAGTAATGTAGGAGCGTATGAAACATAAAAAACTATTGATAAGCCTCGGTGCGAGTATTGCACTGTTGTTAGGCATCGTCACCGCAGCTTCGTTCTACCTCGTCGACTATGCTCTCGTGAGTGCTGAGCGCGAGCGCAACTCCGACTTGGCACAGATTGAGAAGCGCTTCCCCGAACTGAAGTCGTGGCTCGACAGCTTGCAAGCCGTAGGCGCATTGCGCGATACGTTCGTTGTGATGCCCACAACGGGTAAGCGTGCCCATGCTTTGTTTGTTCGTTCGCCACGTGCGAAAGGGCGCACCGCCGTGCTTGTGCATGGCTATTGTGACAACGCCACACGTATGTTGCCCATCGCACGCATCTACAATCGTGAGCTTGGGGCTAACGTGCTGCTGCCCGACCTCTATGCGCACGGACAGAGCGACGGCGACGCAATACAGATGGGATGGAAGGATCGCCTCGACGTGCTGCACTGGATAAGCCTGGCACCCGGACTGTTCCGCACCGAAGCCGACTCGATGCGCCTTGTGGTGCACGGCATCTCGATGGGTGCCGCTACGACGATGTGCGTCAGTGGCGAACAGACACCGCAGTATGTGAAGTGCTTCGTGGAGGACTGTGGATATACGAGCGTGTGGGACGAGTTCTCGAACGAAATATCTGCCCGCTTCTCGTTACCCGACTTCCCACTGATGTACACTGCCTCGTGGCTTGTGCAGGTTAAGTACGGCTGGAACTTCAATGAGGCATCGCCACTGAAGCAGGTGGCGAAGTGCCAGAAGCCGATGCTTTTTATACACGGCGACAACGATACGTTTGTGCCCACCTGGATGGTGTATCCGCTCTACGAGGCGAAACCGCAGCCTAAGGCACTCTGGATAGCACACGGCAGCAAGCACGCCGATGCGTATGGCGACTATAAAGAGGAGTACACGCACAGAGTGCTGGAGTTCGTAAAGAAGTATATGTAAAAGTCTTGGCACGGTTCTAAAGTAAAAAGGTAAAATGCAGTTGTGCATTTTACCTTTTTATTTTTTTTTACCTTTTTACCTTTTTACTCTTTTACTTTTTTACTTTTAAGCGTATCTCTTTCGCAGTGCGCTCCGACGGACTGTCTGCACCAATCTTCTGCCATACCTCCTCGTAGCCGGCAAGCATCTGCTGGCGTGGCTCGCCGTCGGGAAGCAGGCGTGTGAGTTGCTCGGCTACGTTAGCTTCTGAGAACGTGTTAGCCACTAATTCGGGCACCACCTCGCGGTCGGCGATGAGGTTGACAAGCGACACGTATTTCACCTTCAGCACCAACGGGCGCAGCAGTCCCACCAGTTTGGGCAGCGCGGTGTTGTAGCACACCACCTGCGGAACGCGGAAAAGTGCTGTCTCGAGCGTAGCCGTGCCACTCGTGACGAGTGCCGTGTGGGCATGAGAAAGCAGGGCGTAGGTCTCACCGCGCACCACGCGCACGTCGCTTCCGCTGATGTGTGCGTCGTAGAACTCGGGTTCGATGCCTGGTGCCGCAGCAAGCACAAGCTGGTAGTCGGCGAAGCGCTGTGCAGCAGCAATCATCTGTGGCAGTGTGCCCGCTATCTCCTGCTTTCTACTGCCGGCGAGTAACGCTATGATGGGACGCGCATCGAGCCCATGCTGACGGCGGAAGGAGGCATCGTCTACGTTGTATGTAGCCTGGAACTGTCTTACCTCCTCCGCAGTAGGGTTGCCTACGTAATGGATGGGGTAGTGGTGCTTCTGTTCGAAGAACGGCACCTCGAACGGCAAAATAGAGAACAGTTCGTCGACGTTGCGCTTAATCTCCTTGATGCGATACTCCTTCCATGCCCATATCTTCGGTGAGATGTAATAATAAACGGGGATGTGCGTGTTGTTGTGCACGAACTTTGCAATCTTCAGGTTGAAGCCCGGATAGTCAACAAGTATCACTACGTCGGGCTGCCACTCCACGATGTCGCGCTTGCAAAACGCCATGTTGCGCAGAATGGTGCGCAAGTGGAGCAGTACGGCGATGATGCCCATATACGCCAAATCGCGGTAGTGGCGCACACGTGTGCCTCCGACAGCCGACATCAGGTCGCCACCGAAGAAACGGAACTCCGCTGTGGGGTCTTCCTTGAGCAGAGCTTTCATAAGATGCGAGGCGTGGAGGTCGCCCGATGCCTCGCCAACGATTAAGTAGTATTTCATGTTTTTTTTTAGGTGGTGTTTAAGCCGAGGGCAGGTGGCGTTTAAGCCGAACTAAGCCTCTTTAGGCCTTCCTAAGCCAAGGATTGGAAGGGCTTTTTTACCCTTTTACTTTTTTACTTTTTTACCTTTTTACTTTTCTCAAAACTTGTTTTGCCAGTTGCGCAGCAGGTCATAATCCGTAACGTCGATGCGTGTCGGTGTGATGGATATGTAGCCATGCGTGAGCGCCCAGTTGTCGGTGTCCTCCTGCTCCGGCTCGTCGTTGCGGTATGAGCCAGTCATCCAATAGTAGTCGTAGCCGTGCGGATGGCGCTGTTTTACACATTCGTTGTACCATGTGCCCATAGCCATGCGACATACTTTTATGCCCTTAAACTTAGTGAGTTTCGGGAAGTTTACGTTCAGGCACACGCCCTTAGGCAGACCCTCGCTGAGCACCTTTTGCACAATCTGACGCACATACGGGCGCAGCGGCTCGAAGTCGGCATCCGAAGAGAAGTCGCAGAGCGAGAAACCGATAGACGGGATGTACTTCATGCAACCCTCAAGTGTCACACCCATTGTGCCACTATAGTGAACATTTACCGAAGCATTGTCGCCGTGGTTGATGCCGCCCAAAATCATGTCGGGTAGGCGGTCTGCGAATAGCTCCTGCAGCGCAATCTTCACGCAGTCGACCGGTGTGCCGTTGCACGACCACATCTGCATACCTACCTCGTCGCGGCGCAGCTTGAGGCGTAGCGGAATTGTGGCAGAGAACGCCGTGGCGAAGCCCGATCGAGCCGATTCGGGAGCGCATACGATGATGTCGGCAATGTCGCGCAGCATGTCAATGAGCGAGTTTATACCCTTGGCATGATAGCCGTCGTCGTTAGAAATCAGTATTAATGGCTTTTTCGTATTCATAATTTTGGTTTTATTTCTTATGCAAAAGTACGAAAAAAGGTTTAAACGCGCCTATTCTCATATAAAATATGTACCTTTGCCGAATAATTTTGACTTCAAATGGGAAAGATAATAGCATTGGCCAACCAAAAAGGTGGCGTAGGCAAGACAACAACAACAATAAACTTGGCAGCATCGCTCGCTACATTCGAAAAGACGGTGCTCGTGGTGGACGCAGACCCGCAGGCAAATGCGTCGAGCGGACTTGGTGTGGACATCAAGGAGATTGACTGCTCGCTCTACGAGTGCATCATCGATCATGCTGACGTACACGATGCTGTCTACACTACCGATATCAACGGGCTCGATGTCATTCCCAGTCATATTGACCTCGTTGGAGCTGAGATAGAGATGCTCAACCTGAAGAACCGCGAGCGCGTTATCAAGAATATGCTCGACCAGATACGCGACGACTACGACTATATACTTATCGACTGCAGTCCGTCGCTCGGACTCATCACTGTGAATGCCCTCACCGCAGCCGACTCGGTCATCATTCCCGTGCAGTGCGAGTACTTCGCACTCGAAGGCATTACAAAGCTCCTCAACACCATTAAGATTATAAAGAGCAAGCTCAATCCGGCGTTGGAGATAGAAGGCTTCCTGCTCACCATGTACGATAGTCGTCTGCGCCTCGCCAATCAGATATACGACGAGGTGAAGCGACACTTCCAAGAACTTGTGTTCAAGACTGTCATACAACGCAACGTTAAGCTCAGCGAGAGTCCGAGCCATGGACTCCCCGTAATACTTTACGATGCCGACTCGGCAGGGTCGAAGAACCACTTGGCACTCGCCAAGGAAATAATCAACAAAAACGAAAAAAGAGTAAACAAACAAGACGATGGCAGTACACAAGAAATACAATAGAAGCGTATTAGGACGCGGACTCGACGAGATAGAAGGCGGACGCGGACTCGACGCTCTTATCGACACCGGTGGTGTGCGCACGCAAGGTACGTCCACAATCAATGAAATTCCGCTCAGCCAGATAGAAGCAAACCCCAATCAGCCCCGACGCGACTTCGACCCTGAAGCACTGCAGGAGTTGGCTAACAGCATCAGTGAGATAGGTATTATTCAGCCTATCACGCTGCGTCAGGTGTCTGACGACCGCTTCCAGATTATCGCCGGCGAGCGTCGTTGGCGTGCTTCGCAGATGGCAGGACTCACAGCGATTCCGGCTTACATACGCACCATCGCCGACGAGAACGTTATGGAGATGGCTCTCGTTGAGAATATACAACGCGAAGACCTCAATGCCATAGAGATAGCACTCGCCTACGAACATCTGCTCGATGCCGACGGAATGACGCAAGAGAAGGTGTCGGAGCGTGTAGGAAAGAGCCGCACAGCCATTACCAACTATCTGCGTCTGCTCCGTCTGCCGGCTCAGGTGCAGATAGCCCTGCAGAAGAAAGAGATAGACATGGGACATGCTCGTGCCATCTTGGCAATCGATTCGCCATCGTTGCAGATAAAGCTCTTCAACGAAGTGCTCAAGAACGGCTACTCCGTACGCAAGGTGGAGGAGATGGCGCAGATGCTGAAGAATGGAGAGGACGTGAACAGTGGCTCGAAGAAGATTGTGGCAAAGTCGAAGCTTCCAGAGGAGTACAACGCGCTGCGCACCCACCTCTCCGAATTCTTGCAAACGAAAGTGCAGATGACATGCTCGCCGAAAGGCAATGGAAAGATAACCATTCCTTTCGCCAACGAAGAGGAGTTGGAGCATATCATGGCTGTGTTCGATAAGATGAAGTAAACGTTCTGTGCGTTACTTGTAGATAAACAAATCATAAAGAAGAATAGTGAAAAAGGACATTACATATATATTACAAACATTGACACTTACTGCGTTTCTGCTGCTGTTCGGTACAACGGCAAAGGCGCAAGAGCAGGTCGTAGCTGATAGTATGGATGTTCAGTTCACGTCTATAAAAGCCGATAGTATCTTCGTAGCCAGTGACACCATCATAGGTAAGCCTAAGCGCGACTGGAGCACGTGGCGACCCAACCCGAAGCGTGCAATGTGGCTCGCTATTGTCCTACCCGGTGCCGGACAGATATACAACCGCAAGTATTGGAAACTGCCGATCGTGTATGGCGGATTCGTTGGTTGCGCCTATGCCATGCGTTGGAACAACCAGATGTATTCCGACTATTCGCAAGCGTATCTCGACTTGATGGACGACGACCCGAACACGCAGAGCTATAATCAGTTCTTGCATCTCGGAGCGAAGATTGACGAGACAAACATACAACGCTATCAGCAACTCTTCAAGAAACGTAAGGACAAGTTTCGTCGTTGGCGCGACCTGAGCTTCTTCTGCTTGGTGGGAGTCTACGCACTCTCCATCATCGATGCCTACGTCGATGCATCGCTCTCCGAGTTCGATATCTCGAAAGACTTGAGCTTGAGGGTGGAGCCTACGATACTCAACAACGACCGCGAAAGAAATCCGTTCAAGGCTAATAGCTTGGGATTGAGTTGTAGCCTGAATTTCTAAAGACAAACAAACGAATATGAATAAATCACTGATACTTATAGCCGCAGCATTTTTCGGCTTTACCAGTCAGGCTCTCGCGCAGAGCGAGAATAATGACGACGAAATCGTTATAACCGATGCTCATGGCAAGCAGGAGGTTATCGACCTGCCCGAGGCACTTACCAACGATTATGATAGTCTGCTCAACAACTACAATAGCAAGACCTATCTGCATGTTAACTTCGACTGCAACATGCCCGATGTGAACCCCGTGTATAGTGCGGAGGTGTATAAAGAACGTCTGAGCCGTATGCCGACAATCATTGAGATGCCATACAATGATGTCGTACAGAAGTTCATAGACCGTTACAGCGGACGCTTGCGCCGCTCGGTGAGCGTTATGCTCGGCGCACAGAACTTCTATATGCCTATATTCGAGGAGGCACTCGAGTCTTACGGCTTGCCGCTCGAACTGAAATATCTGCCAGTGATAGAGTCGGCACTCAACCCGAACGCCGTTTCGCGCGTCGGTGCCACTGGTCTGTGGCAGTTTATGATTACAACCGGCAAGAAGTATGGCTTGGAGGTGAACTCGCTTGTCGACGAGCGTCGCGACCCCGTGCGTGCATCGTACGCCGCAGCTCACTACCTGCGCGACCTCTATAAGATATTTGGCGATTGGAACCTTGTAATAGCAGCCTACAACTGCGGACCAGAAGCCATTAACCGAGCTATCCATCGCTCAAACGGCGAGAAGGACTATTGGCGCATCTATCCTTATCTGCCGAAGGAGACCCGTGGCTATGTTCCGGCGTTCATCGCCGCCAACTATATTATGAACTACTACTGCGAGCACAACATCTGTCCGATGCGTGCCGACTTGCCCGTGAAGACCGACACCGTGGTAGTCAACCGCGATGTACACTTCGAGCAGGTAGCTAAGGTGCTTGGTATGGATGTCGACCAGGTGAAGCAACTCAACCCGCAGTATCGTCGCAATGTGGTTAACGGCAGAACGAAACCGTCAGCACTGCGTCTGCCCGTGGCTATGGTGGGCAACTTCATCGATAACGAAGACTCTATCTACGCCTATCGCCCTGACGAACTGCTCACAAAACGACTTGAGGTGGCTGTGAACACAGAGACCCCAACCGTGTCATACCGCTCTAAAGGCAGAGGTAGACACAGCAAATCGAGAACACGTAGAGGCTCGAATGGTCGTAGTAGGAGCGTGACTATACGCCAAGGCGACACACTCTCTGAAATCGCACGTCGTAGTGGAACAACAGTGAGCAAACTGAAGCGACTGAATAAAATCAGCGGTACTAATATCCGTGCAGGCAAGAAGCTCCGCGTCAAGTAGTAATGATACGGAAGTCTTCCTACTGCTGCATACATATATATACCTTATTAATATATAGGAGACCTAAATCATGGACGACCAAAATCTGAAAGACAAGCAGCGTGAGCTTGCTGATGACCAAATGATTGAACAAGCCTTCAAGGAAGTACTTGATATATACGTGGCATCGCGTCACCGAAAGAAGGTAGACATAATAACAAAGGCGTTCAACTTCGCACGACAGGCGCACAAAGGTGTGCGCCGGTTGTCGGGCGAACCATATATTATGCACCCTATCGTCGTGGCTCGCATCGCCGTAGAGGAGATGGGACTCGGCTCTACAAGTATCTGCGCCGCACTCTTGCACGATGTTGTGGAGGACACCGACTACACCGTAGAGGATATCTCGAACATCTTTGGCGAGAAGATTGCGCAGATTGTAGACGGACTGACAAAGATTTCGGGCGGCATCTTCGGCGACAAGGCATCGGCGCAGGCAGAGAACTTCAAGAAGTTGCTGCTCACGATGAGCGACGACATACGTGTCATCCTTATCAAGATATGCGACCGTCTGCACAATATGCGCACGCTACAATCGCAGCCTGCCAATAAGCAGTATAAGATTGCAGGCGAAACGCTTTACATCTATGCTCCGCTTGCCAACCGCTTAGGTTTGAACAAGATAAAGACCGAACTTGAAGACCTCTCGTTCCGCTATGAACATCCGGAGGAATACGATTATATAAAAGGAAAACTTGCAGATACGCAAGCGCAGCGCGATGTGCTCTTTGAGAACTTTACCGCTCCGATACGTGCTGCCCTCGACAAGATGGGCATCAAGTATGATCTGAAGGCGCGTGTTAAGAGTCCTTATTCTATTTGGAATAAGATGCAGAACAAGCACGTCACCTTCGACGAAATCTACGATATTCTTGCTGTACGTATAATTTATACGCCGAAGGAACGCTCGGAGGAAATCAACGAGTGCTTCAAAATATACGTCGCAATCAGTCAGATATATAAGTCGCACCCCGACCGTTTGCGCGACTGGGTGAACCACCCGAAGGCAAACGGCTATCAGGCTCTGCACGTGACGCTCATGTCGAAGCAGGGCAAGTGGATAGAGGTGCAGATACGTTCCGACCACATGGACGAGGTGGCAGAGCAGGGCTTCGCTGCCCACTGGAAGTATAAGGAGCAGGGACTGGAGTCGAGCGTAGAGACTGTTGATGAAGATTCGGAACTCAACAACTGGCTCTCTACTATCAAGGAAATCCTCGACGACCCACAACCCGACGCAATGGATTTCCTCGATACCATCAAGCTTAACCTCTTTGCAAGCGAGATATTCGTGTTCACACCGAAGGGCGAAATAAAGACAATGCCTGCGCAGTGTACGGCTCTCGACTTCGCTTTTCAGATACACACCTTCCTCGGTTCGCACTGCATCGGCGCAAAGGTGAACCACAAACTCGTGCCACTGAGCCACAAGCTGCAGAGCGGCGATCAGGTGGAGATACTCTCCTCTAAGTCGCAGCATGTGCAGGCGTCGTGGATAAACTTCGTGTTTACGGCGAAAGCGAAGCAGAAGATTATGGCGATATTGCGTCGCGACAATCGCGAGTTGCAGAAACGTGGCGAACAGATACTTGATGAGTGGTTGCGCAAGAACGAGCTTGAGATGACTACCCCCGTGCTCAATAAACTCTGCGATCTGCACGAGGCGAAGAAGCATGAGGACCTCTTCTTGATGCTCGGTAAACGTTCTGTCTTGCTCGGTGATAAGGATTTAGACGAACTGCGTGAACGTAAAACCGATCAAAATGGCGGTTGGCGCAAGTTCGTGCCGTTTCTCAAGAAGGGCGATAATAAGGAGGGTAAGAAGCCCCAACTGTTTGTTGTTGGCGAGGGCTTTAATAAGAAGAAGCCTGTCGTTATCAATGAGGAGAATATATCGCAATACATCTTCCCAACATGCTGCCACGCCATACCGGGCGATGACATCATGGGATACATAGATAACAAGAACCGCATAGAAATTCACCGTCGCGACTGCAGCGTGGCTTCAAAGTTGAAGGCAAGCTTTGGCAACCGCATCCTTGATGCGAAGTGGGATATGCATAAGGTGATGTTCTTCGATGCTACAATCGAGTTGCGTGGCATCGACCGCAAGGGTATGCTGCGCGAGATATCGGAGGTCATATCTGACAAACTCGATGTCAATATGCACCGCATCACAATCTCGAGTGAGGATGGTATCTTCGACGGCACCATTGAGATTCGCGTTCACGATCGCAGCGAGGTTAGCGTCATCATGGATGAGCTAAAGAAGATTGAAGACCTCAAAGAGGTGTTACAGATATTATAAATATAAAATCCGCAATGCTTGTTGATTAGCATTGCGGATTTTTTTATGCGTTTTTGCCAGAGAAGGCATAAAAAGTGTACTTTCGTGACCTACTTCTCGCCGTTCACTTCGAGCGAGCATGTGATGCCACGGCGCATCATGTCTTTCATTGTTGGCTTCAAGCGGGTGAGGAAGCCTTCCCATGAGCGGTTCTGCTGCTTTGTCCAGCCGGCTTCGGCGAGAGCGATGGCGCGTGGGTAAGCCTGGTAGTAGATGCGCTCAACGGTCGGGATGCACTCGCTCCAGAGTGTGCCAGCCACACCGAAGAGGTTGTTCTGCTCAAACTTCTCGTCCATACCCCACGCCGGGTCGAGCGAGTAGGCATCCTGCAAGGTTGTTGCAGGCATACCCCAGTTTACCTCCGGCATGTCGCCCTTTGACATTGGGTAGTCGAAGTAGCAGTGCTCGCCAGGGCAGAGCATGATGCGTGCGTTGTTGCGCACGGCAGCGTCGAGCGCCTCCTGCGTCTGTCCGCTGCGCCAAGCGAAGGTTACGCAGCCGGGCTGAATTTCCTTAAAGTCGGATTCGTACCAGAACATTGGTGTCTTGCCGTACTTGTCGCGCAGCAGTTCAATCATGCGGTCGAACAGATAGCCCTGCAGACGCCAGTTCTCAGAGCGGTCGGTGGTCTTGATGCCGAGCTTCTGCTTCAGTGCCTGACACTTCGGGCAGTCGGTCCAGCAGTCGAGTGCCGGGTTGCCAGCCTCGTCGCCACCGAGGTGTATATACTTTGACGGGAATATGTCCACAATCTCCTTGAATACATTGCCAAGGAACTCGTATGTGAAGTCGTTGCCTGGGCAGAGCAGTTCGTTAGACACGCCGCAGGTTGTGCGCACCGGCACCTGACGCTGGTGGCATGTCAGTTCGGGGAACACGCTGATGGCAGCAACCTCGTGTCCAGGCATCTCAATCTCCGGCACGATGTCTACGTGATACTCGGCACCCAATTTCACGAGTTCGCGCATCTGCTCCTGTGTGTAGTATCCCTTGTACGGCATCTGTATGTCGTCCTGACCCCAACGCGACGAAGCCTGCGTTGTGAGCTGTGGGTATTTCTTTATCTCGATGCGCCACGCCTGGTCGTCAACCAGATGGAGGTGCATGGCGTTGAGTTTGTAGCGTGCCATCTCGGGCACAAAAGCCTTCAGATCCTCGAACGGGATAAACGTACGAGCTGGGTCAACCATCAGTTCGCGAACATGTGTGCGTGGTTTGTCGCTGATGAACAGCGCAGGGATAGCGTCGGCACACTCTGTAGAGCCGTTGCCGCGCAGCAGTTGGTCGAGCGTCATAAGCGCGTAGAACACACCGCGTGCTGTCTTGCCCTTCGCCGTCACGCCCTTCGCGTTGATAGCGAGCGTGTACGCCTCGTCGTCGCTGAGCGAGTTGTCGAGTGCCAGCGTAATCTGTGTGCCACGCTGACGACTATTCACGATGTTGCCGATGCGCTCTGTGAGCACGCGTCGTGCTTGCGTAGCCTCATTGGCAAGTCCGTCGGCAGCTATGATGTTCCAGGCGGTCTTCACCTTCAAACTGCCACCCTTCTGCAGTTGCAGTTCTACGGGGAACGGCACGAGGCAGTCGGCTGGCTTGCTCACCTGATACGGCTCCTTAGCGTCGCTGAAGAAGAGGCTCCAACCCGCTGCCTTGCGGTAGAGTTTTTCGCTGCCCTTCGGCACGATGAGCTTCACGTTCTGGCGGTTGAGTCCGTAGAACGCCGTAGCGTCAGCCTTTGGTGGCACCTTCGAGTCGACGCGCACGGTCTTCAGCCCCGCGAGTCGTGCGAAAGCGTACTCTCCAATCTGTGGATTGCCCTTTATGATGATTTCCTCCAACGCCGTGCAGCCCGAGAACGCTGCTGCACCGATGCTCTCAACGCCAGCCGGAATGATTATCTTGCCCAACTTGTCGCACGCGAAGAACGCCTGCGAGCCGATTGACTTCGCTGCTGTTGGCAGCGTAATCTGCTCGAGTTGGTGGCGCGAGTGGAATGCGTTATTAGGGATTGCAGTGCTTTGTGCCTCGCTGAGGTCTACGGAGCGCATCTGGAAACAAAGGTCGCGCAACTGGCGGTAGTCGCTGTTGCCCGTCGTTGACAGTTCGCCTGTGAGCTTGAGGCTTACAGCCATCGACTTCTGTTCAGGTTTCAGGTCGTCCATACGTGCTACGGTCTGCGCTGAAACTACGGCAGAGAGGAGCGTAGCGGCAGACAATAGGAAGAATTTTCTCATTGTTTTATTGTAGATTTAGTTTATAAATTAACGGTGTAAAGGGTGGGGCGGAAGGGTGAAAGCTTTATGATTGCCATCGTGCACCGAACGCCGCCCAATCGGATTCCGTCCGCCGCCCGATCGGATTTCGTTCGCCGCCCGATTGGATTGCGTCCGCCGCCCGATTGGATTGCGTCCGCCGTCCGATGAGTTTTGTTGGTGATACATATCGTAGGAGGCTACGGCATTCCTGCCGTAGCCATTAGTAATAGAAATGCAACTTATTACTACTGTTTGCAATGGCTACGGCAGGAATGCCGTAGCCTCCTACGGTTTGCCATGCAACTCGTGTTTCTGTAGTATCTGCATCTTGCGTTATGCATCACACCATCCCGTCGAGTTGCTTCTTCAGCTCCTTCAGCTCGTCGCGCACGCTGATTAGTGTGGCAAGAATATCCGAACTCTTGTCCACGCCCGTGCGGTTCTTGTTGAGCATCTTGCGTGCTGCCGATAGTTTGAAGCCGCGCACCTTCACAAGGTTGTGTATCACGCGAATTTGCTCGATGTCCTTCTCCGTGTATTGGCGCACGTTCTGTCCCACGGTCTTGGGCTTCAGATGCGGAAACTCCGTCTCCCAAAAACGCAGCGTGCTCTCTCGTATGTCGAACATAGCAGCCACCTCCTTAATAGAGTAGTACAACTTCACGTTCTTATTGGTATTCAATGCCATATTATTTGCAATTTATTTGCAAAAGTAACCAAAACAAAGTACCTTTGCAAACGTTTTAGAAAGAAATTAAAAAACAAAACGACAATATTATATAATATGATGACAGCTAATGAAATCCGCGACTCGTTCAAGAAGTTCTTCGAGTCGAAAGGACACACCATCGTGCCGAGTGCGCCGATGGTAATCAAGGATGACCCAACATTGATGTTTACAAACGCTGGTATGAACCAGTGGAAGGACATCATCCTCGGCACACGCGAGCCCGAACCGCGCCGCCGTGCCGACACACAGAAGTGCCTTCGCGTGAGCGGTAAGCACAACGACCTCGAGGAAGTAGGTCACGACACATACCACCACACCATGTTCGAGATGCTCGGCAACTGGTCGTTCGGCGACTACTTCAAGGAAGGTGCCATCGACTACGCTTGGGAGTACCTCGTAGACGTGTTGAAGCTCAACCCCGCCGATCTCTACGTGACAGTGTTCGAGGGTTCGGAGGAAGAAGGACTCACACGCGACGATGAGGCTGCATCATATTGGGCAAAGCACGTGCCCGCTGACCACATCATCAACGGCAACAAGCACGACAACTTCTGGGAGATGGGCGATACGGGTCCGTGCGGTCCTTGCTCGGAGATTCACCTCGACTCGCGCACACCGGAGGAGAAGGCAAAGGTGCCCGGACGCGAACTCGTGAATAAGGACGACCCACAGGTTATCGAGATCTGGAACATCGTGTTCATGCAGTACGAGCGTAAGGCTAACGGCTCGCTCGTTCCGCTGCCGATGCACGTTATCGATACCGGTATGGGCTTCGAGCGCCTCGTGCGCGCTATGCAGGGCAAGCACTCCAACTACGACACCGATGTCTTCCAGCCTATCATCAAGGAAGAGGAAGCTATCACTGGCATGAAATACGGTGAGAAGGAGGAGACCGACGTGGCTATGCGCGTATGCGCCGACCACCTGCGTGCCGTAGCGTTCTCTATCGCCGACGGTCAGCTGCCTTCTAACGCTAAGGCTGGCTACGTAATCCGTCGCATCCTGCGCCGTGCAGTGCGCTACGCATACACCTTCCTCGGACAGAAGGAGGGCTTCCTCTACAAGCTCATCCCCGTTCTGACACGCGAGATGGGCGAGGCGTTCCCCGAGCTGAAGGCTCAGCACGACCTCATCCTCCACGTTATAAAGGAGGAGGAAGACTCGTTCCTGCGCACTCTCGAGAAGGGCATCAACATGCTCAACTCGGCTATGGACGAGCTGAAGAAGCAGGGCAAGACAGAGCTTGATGGCGTGCAGGCGTTCCGTCTGTTCGATACATACGGCTTCCCGCTCGACCTCACCGAGCTTATCTGCCGCGAGAACGGATTCACCGTTGCCGCAGACGAGTTCGACGCCGAGATGCAGAAGCAGAAGGACCGCGCACGCAACGCTGCCGCTGTTGAGAACTCCGACTGGGTTATCCTGCGCGAGGGCGAACAGCAGTTCGTAGGCTACGACTTCACCGAATACGAGTGCCACATCCTGCGCTACCGCAAGGTGACACAGAAGAAGAATACATACTTCGAGCTCGTGCTCGACAACACTCCATTCTACGGCGAGATGGGCGGTCAGGTAGGCGATACCGGCGTGCTCGTTAGCGAGGACGAGACTGTTACAATCACCGACACAAAGCGCGAGAACGGACAGTCGGTACACATCGTGAAGGCTCTGCCGAAGAACCCGGAAGCCGACTTCATGGCTTGCGTAGACGTAGACGCTCGCGAGGGCTCGGCTGCCAACCACACCGCTACCCACTTGCTCGACTACGCTCTGAAGCAGGTGCTCGGCGACCACGTAGAGCAGAAGGGCTCGTTCGTATCGCCCACAACGCTGCGTTTCGACTTCTCTCACTTCACCAAGGTGACTGACGAGGAGCTGCGCAAGGTAGAGCGTCTCGTCAACGACCTCATCCGTCAGGATCTGCCGCTCGACGAGCACCGCGACACTCCGTTCGAGGAGGCTAAGAAGCTCGGCGCTATCGCCCTCTTCGGCGAGAAGTACGGCGACAAGGTACGCGTAGTGCGCTTCGGTCCGAGCTGCGAGTTCTGCGGCGGTATCCACGCACAGTCGACTGGTCGCATCGGTATGTTCAAGATCATCTCTGAGAGCAGCGTAGCTGCCGGCATCCGCCGCATCGAGGCAAAGACCGGCAAGGAGTGTGAGGAGCTGATGTACGACATCGAGGACATGCTGAAGGCTATCCGCGGTCTGTTCAACAACGCAAAGGACCTGCAGGGTGTTATCGGCAAGTACATCGAGGAGCACGACGCTATGAAGAAGAACATCGAGCAGTTCCAGGCTGCTGCCGTAGAACGCACAAAGAACGACCTCATCGCTAAGGCACGCGAGGTGAACGGTGTGAAGGTCATCACAGCAGTCCTCCCACTGGAGCCGGCTGCTGCCAAGGACCTCATGTTCAAGCTGCGTCAGGCTGTTCCTGCTAACCTGCTCGCCGTTGTAGGTACCGTAGCTCACGAGAAGCCGATGCTCAACGTCTGCATGAGCGACGACCTCGTGAAGGACCATTCGCTCAACGCTGGTCAGATGGTTCGAGAGGCTGCCAAGCTCATCCAGGGCGGTGGCGGCGGTCAGCCTCACTTCGCTCAGGCTGGCGGCAAGAACGTCGACGGACTCTCTGCAGCCGTAGACAAGGTTGTAGAGCTTGCACAACTCTAATCAATAGGAGGTGCGGGCATTCCTGCCCGCATCACGCACACCCACATAGGAGGCTACGGCATTCTTGCCGTAGCCTTTATTATATGCCCTTTTTCTATTCCTTTCTCTCCTTCGCATTAACCCGAATAGTTAACAAGTGTTTCACAACGTGAAATACTCTGCATATAATTCTCTATTCTGCAATTTTAGGAGTACCTTTGCAAAGATGTCCGGCACATTCGTAATATCATACTATATAATATGATGCGCATGAAAACGTTTTCATGGCTTTTCGGACTATCGCATACGTAGACATAACAGATGAAAAGAGTTCTCGACTTCATAATAGCTGCTGTGTGCCTCGTTGTCTTTGCGCCGTTATTTTTGATTTGCATCGTTGCCATTTGGCTCGAAGACGGTGCGCCAACGATATATCGGCAGGAGCGCATTGGGTTGCACGGTAAGCCATTCTACATATATAAGTTCCGCAGCATGACGCGCGACGCCGAGAAAGACGGACCGCAGTTGTTGCTCGAAGGAGCTTTGAACGACCCGCGCCTCACGCGTGTGGGTCGGTTCTTGCGTGCCCATCATCTCGATGAGCTGCCGCAGTTGTGGAATGTAGTTCGTGGCGATATGGCGTTCATCGGTTATCGTCCCGAACGCAAATTCTACATCGACCAGATTATGGAACGCGACCCACGCTATGAGCAGCTCTACGCTATCCGCCCAGGTGTCACGTCGTATGCCACGCTCTACAACGGCTACACCGACACCATAGAGAAGATGTTGCGCCGCCTTGAACTCGACCTTTATTATCTTGAGCACCAGTCGCTTTGGTTCGACTTTACTGTGCTCGCAAAGACATTCATAAGTATCGTATTTGGAAAGAAGTTCTGATTGGTATAACGCAGAGCTTCTTTTTTGTTTTTAGTAGAGGGTGTGCAAAAGTCGTAAACGGTACGCCCCGGAGGGGCAGCACTACATAGCCCAGGGCAGCGCCCTGGGTATTGAATGTACATATTGAGTAGTACGCCCTGTAAGGGCAACTATCTGTGGCTCAATAGAGTTGCCCTTACAGGGCGTGGAGTTAGTGTGGGGCATGTTTACCCAGGGCGTTGCCCTGGGCTATGTAGAATTTGGGCTTTCAGCCCGCATTAATTGAGTTTTGACACACTCCCCGCAAGCAATAATACCGCATAACAACGCCGCCGCAAGCTACGAATGTTATATAGCTACACGCTTGGTGCTGCGGTGGCCGAAGACCTCCGCTACAAAAAAACGCGCGCAACTGAATGGTTGCGCGCGTTTTGCGTTATTTGTTAGTTGTAAGCTATGAATTAGCCCCAATCCTAAATATAAATAGAAGTATAAATCTAAATCTAAATAGAATCAGAAAAGCTATTCATAACTCTCAACTCTCAATTCTGAACTTTCAACTATCTACTGCTTAGTCGCAGATCAAGTTCTCGCCAGTCATCTCCTCTGGCTTCTCTAAGCCCATGATGTGGAGGATAGAAGGAGCCACGTCAGCGAGGCGTCCGTCCTTAACGGTAGCCGAGTTGTTGTTGGTTACGTAGATGAACGGAACTGGGTTGAGCGAGTGAGCTGTGTTAGGAGTCTCGTCCTCGTTGATCGCGTTGTCAGCGTTGCCGTGGTCGGCGATGATGATAACCTCGTAGTCGTTAGCCTTAGCTGTCTCTACTACGTCCTTAACGCAGTTGTCGATAGCGTGAACAGCCTTAGCGATAGCGTTGTAGATACCTGTGTGGCCAACCATGTCGCCGTTAGCGAAGTTTACGACGATGAAGTCGTACTCCTGAGTGTTGATAGCACCAACCAACTTGTCCTTCACCTCGTATGCGCTCATCTCCGGCTTCAGGTCGTATGTAGCAACCTTCGGCGACGGAACAAGGATGCGGTCCTCGCCCTCGTACGGAGTCTCGCGACCACCGTTGAAGAAGAATGTTACGTGAGCGTACTTCTCAGTCTCAGCAGTGTGGAGCTGACGCTTGCCCTGAGCAGAGAGATACTCGCCGAGAGTGTTTGTTACGTTCTCCTTCGGGAAGAGGATGTTAACGCCGGTGAACGATGCGTCGTACGGAGTCATGCAGAAGTACTGCAGACCCTTGATGGTGTGCATACCAGCCTCCTCGTGCTCCTTCTGTGTAAGCACCTCTGTGAGCTCCTTAGCGCGGTCGTTGCGGTAGTTGATGAAGATGACAACGTCGCCTTCCTCGATCTTGCCGTTCACGGTAGAGTTGCAGATAGGGAGGATGAACTCGTCGGTTACGCCCTCGTCGTAGCTCTCCTGCATTGCCTTCACCATATCGTCCGACTGCTTGCCCTTGCCCTCAACGAGCAGGTCGTAAGCTTCCTTTACGCGCTCCCAACGCTTGTCGCGGTCCATTGCATAGAAGCGGCCTACGATGCTTGCGATGTGAGCACCGTTCTTGTTGCAGCACTCCTGAACCTGCTCGATGAAGCCCTTGCCCGACTTCGGGTCGGTGTCGCGGCCGTCCATGAAGCAGTGTACGTAAACGTCGTTCAAGCCGTACTCCTTACCAATCTCGATAAACTTGAAGAGGTGGTCGAGCGAAGAGTGTACGCCGCCGGTAGAGGTGAGACCCATGAGGTGGAGCTTCTTGCCGTTCTCCTTAGCGTAGCTGTAAGCCTTAACGATCTCCTTGTTCTGGAGGATAGAGCCGTCCTTGCAAGCGCGGTTAATCTTAACGAGGTCCTGGTAAACGATACGGCCAGCGCCGATATTCAAGTGGCCAACCTCAGAGTTACCCATCTGACCCTCCGGCAGACCTACGTCTTCGCCGCATGCGAGGAGCTGTGAGTGTGCGCTCACTGCTGTAAGGTAGTCGAGATACGGAGTCGGTGTGTTGTAGATAACGTCACCTTTGCCATGTTTGCCGATGCCCCATCCGTCGAGGATCATCAATAAAGCTTTCTTTGCCATAATTCTTTGTATGTTATTATGTTAAAATAATGTTTCCTATTTACGTGCAAAGTTACAACAAATAATCCATAAATTATCCACTCTTGATGAGGTATTCTTATGTTTTTTCGTTACTTTTGCATTGGTTTAAACTTTATTATTGACTAACGGTATAATACTCGAATATGATAAATAAACTATTGTTGTCGGCTGCTATCGTTCTTAGCGGTGCAACTACTGTTGAAGCCGCTCAGAAGAAGTCGGCGAAAGTGGAGAAGCAGTTGGCTGCGCAGTGTGATGCCGGCTTGCGTTCCATCACCGAGGATGCGGCTCGTGCGCATGTGTATTTCCTTGCCGATGACCTCTTGGAGGGTCGTCGTGCAGGCGAGCGTGGCTCGCGCATCGCCAAGCAGTATATCATCTCGCAGATGCGCCAGGCTGGCTTGAAGCCTTTCTTCGACTCGTATGAGCAGCCATTCGAGGCTTGCGCCGTGCAGAAGCTAAAGAGCGGCGTGCGCTACTTCGTTGAGGCTGATTCTATTGCGGAGATAAAGAAGCAGGTGCACCGCACGATGCACCTTAGCAATGTGCTCGCGGTGCTGCCGGGCAAGAAGACTGATGAGATGGTTGTTGTGGGTGCACACCTCGACCATGAGGGCGTGTACAGCGACCTCGAAGGCGACAAGATCTACAACGGAGCCGACGACAATGCGTCGGGTGTGGCTGCCGTGCTGCAGATAATGAAGGCTTTCGTAGCGAGTGGTGCAACGCCGGAGCGCACTATCGTGTTCGCATTCTGGGACGGCGAGGAGTTCGGACTGCTCGGTTCGCGCTACTTCACCGACAACTATAAGGACATGCAGAACGTGAAGGGCTACCTCAACTTCGACATGGTGGGCAGCGGTACGGACAGTCGCTACCTCATGTATTTCTTCACGGCTGCACATCCGAAGTTTGGCGAGTGGCTTAAGGCAGACATGGCGAAGCACAACTTCTGCTTCGACCCCGACTATCGTGCTTGGGAGAACCCCGTTGGTGGCAGCGACCAGCAGTCGTTCCACTTGAAGGGTGTGCCTATCGTGTGGTATCACACCGGCGGTCAGCCAAACTACAACTTCCCGTCGGATGAGGCTGACACGGTGAACTATCCGAAACTGACGGACATCACCCGTGCGTCGTACCTCACCACGTGGCACTTGGCGAATGAGGCTGAGTATTAATAAAAAATGGGATTGGATGCAGCTGCATCCAATCCCATTTTTCATTAGTTGAAAGTTGAGAATTGAGAGTTGGAAATTGAGAGTTTAGAATTGAGAGTTGAGAGTTATGATATGTATTGTTATCTACAAGATGTTCTTAAAGCTTTTAGTTTACCAATTCCAATCTTAGTTATAAAGTAGGTTGGCCCAAACAGCGATAATAAATAAAAAAGGTAATCATAACTCTCAACTTTCAACTTTCAACTCTCAACTGAGCCATACTTAATACAGCAGCATGAGTCCTGCGAACGCAGCCCAGCTTATCATTTTCATCGGGTTTATCTTCACGAACATCGTGCCTACGAATGTTGCCACGAAGATGGCGATGCTCACCCAGAAGTTCCACGGATTGATGGTTGGCGACGAGAAGTTCTCGGGGGTCATAAGCAGAAGGGCTGCTGCAGCGATGAGTCCTACCACGGCAGGGCGCAGACCCGACATGATGTTCTGCACCGTCGGCGTGTTCATATACTTCATAAATACACGGCAGATGAGAATCATAAGTATGAACGACGGCAGCACGAGGGCAAACGTTGCTGTTGCGCTACCCAAGATGGATGCCCATTCGCCCATGCCGACTTTGTGTATGGCGGTGTATCCGCAGTATGTAGCTGCGTTGATACTTATCGGCCCTGGTGTCATCTGACTGATAGCCACGATGTTCGTGAACTCGGGTGCTGTGAGCCACGCATGGTTGTACACCGTCTGGTTCTGTATGAGCGACAACATGCCGTAGCCGCCACCGAATCCGAAGAGTCCGATTTGGAAGAACGTAAGAAATAGCTGGAGGTATATCATTTTATTCTGTTGGTTTGATTAGGATGCCGTACAGGTAGCCGCACATTCCTGCTACTACGAGCACGTAGATAGGGTTTACGCCCAGGAGCCATATCAGCAGTGCGCTGCCTATGGGTATCCAGCAGTTGGTGAGTGCGATGCGTGCCGACTTTGCCAGTGTGAACACGGGGGCGGCAATCAGAGCCACCACCGCCGGGCGTATGCCGTTGAATGCCGATGCAACCACCGCGTTGTCCTGGAACTGGTGGAAGAACATTGCGATGAGCAGGATGATGAGGAACGAGGGGAGGGTGACGCCGAGCGTAGCGCAGATGGCACCAGCGAGCTTGCGCATACGATAGCCTATGAACACACTCATGTTCACTGCCAATGCGCCCGGGCACGATTGCGCCACGGCGATAAGGTCGAGAAACTCCTCGCGCGTCATCCATTTGTGCCTGTTCACCACTTCTGCCTCTATCTGTGGTATCATTGCGTAGCCACCGCCGAGCGTGAAGATGCCTATCTTGAAGAACACGCGGAACGCTGCTAAGTAAAAGTTCTGCATACTGTTTTGCTATGAAATCGCCTTTATTGTTAGTTCTGTGAAGTGTATTTCGGGCGTTATGCCCGAAGCGTGCACTTCTGTCGTCTGCAAAGGTACATTATTTAAAGCAAACTCCCACAGAATTTCGCTAATTCTGTGGGAGTTTTTTATGTTTCGCGGTTGCGAAACGTTGTTAAGTTTGAGAGTTGTCGTTACTGTTTCTCAATCCACTGGCGTGCGTTTACGAATGCCTCAATCCACGGAGTCACGTCGTCCTGACGACGGTCAGCTGGGTACCAAGCGTTCTGCCATGGGAAGATGGCACGCTCCAAGTGCGGCATCATTGCCAAGTGGCGTCCGTCAGCCGAGCAGATACCAGCCACGTTGTAGTCGGAACCGTTCGGGTTGCCCGGATACTCAGCGTAGTTGTAGCGAGCCACCACGTTGTACTTGTCCTCTGACTCTGGCAGCGAGAACTTGCCCTCGCCGTGAGCCACCCAGATGCCGAGCTTGTCGCCGCTGAGCGATGAGAACATCACGCTCTTGTTCTGCGGAATCTCTACACCGAGGAAGTTGCTCTCGAACTTGTGCGAGTCGTTGTGCAGCATACGTGTGCGCTTCTCGTGATCGGGGTTGATGAGGTTCAGCTCTACCATGAGCTGGCAGCCGTTGCAGATACCGAGCGAGAGAGTGTCCTTGCGAGCATAGAACTTGTCGAGTGCCTCCTTAGCCTTCGGGTTGTAGAGGAATGCGCCTGCCCAACCCTTAGCCGAACCGAGAACGTCCGAGTTAGAGAAACCACCGCAGAAGACGATCATGTTCACGTCCTCGAGTGTCTCGCGACCGGTGATAAGGTCGGTCATCATCACGTCCTTCACGTCGAAGCCTGCGAGGTAGAGCGAGTAAGCCATCTCGCGCTCGCCGTTCGTACCCTTCTCGCGGATGATTGCAGCCTTGATGCCCGACGGTGTGCGGCGGTCAGCCGAGATGCCGTAGCTCTCGAGCGAACCCTTGAACGACGGGTGGAACTGCATTTCAACCGGCTGCTTCTTGTAGTTGTCGCGGCGCTTTGCAGCACAACCGTTGAAGCTCTGGTCGCGGTCGAGCAGGTACGATGTCTTGTACCATGTGTCGCGCAGTGCGTCGATGTCGAATGTATGTGTGTATTCGTCCTTCTTGATGACGATGGTGCGTTCTGTCGGAGTGGGGTAGCCAATCTTTGCGTAGCCGATGCCGTTCTCCTCCATGTACTCCTTGAACTCCTCCTTGTACTTGTCCGAAACCTGAACAACAACGCCCGGGTTCTCGGCAAGCAGCATCTTGATGATGTCGTTGCCGGCAAGGTTGTGGAGGTTGACGTGCATACCGCCTTCAGTGTTGGCGAAGCACATCTCGAGCAATGTGGTGATCAGACCGCCTGCAGAGATGTCGTGACCTGCCATAATCCAGCCCTTCTCGATCATCTCCTGAACTGCGTTGAAGCAGTCGGCGAAGTATTCTGGGTTCTTCACGGTCGGTACGTCGTCGCCAACGAAGCCGAGGCTCTGTGCGAATGCGCTACCGCCGAGTCGCTGCTCGTCGAACGAGAAGTCGATATGGTAGAGTGATGAGTTCTTGTCGTTCACGAGTACCGGCGAAACAACCTTGCGGATGTCCGATACTTCGCCGCCTGCGCTCACGATTACTGTGCCCGGAGCGATAATCTTCTCGCCGTTCGGGTACTGCTGTGTGAGCGACAGAGAGTCCTTGCCGGTCGGTACGTTCACCTTCAGAGCCAAGCAGAACTCGCTGAGAGCCTTCACGGCACTGTACAGACGAGCGTCCTCGCCCTTCTGCGAGCGGCATGGCCACATCCAGTTGGCTGAGAGCGAAAGGCTGTTCAGTCCGTCAGCGAGCGGAGCCCAGACGATGTTGGTCAGAGCCTCTGCTACAGAGAGTACAGAACCTGCCTCGGGTGATGCCAAACCAGCCTGCGGAGCGTGTCCGAGAGCCGTAGCGATACCCTTCTTGCCGCGGTAGTCGAGTGCTACAACACCGCAGTCTGAGAGCGGCAACTGAATCTCGCCCTGACACTGCTGGCGTGCTATCTTACCGGTTACGGAGCGGTCCACCTTGTTTGTCAACCAGTCCTTACAAGCCACAGCTTCAAGCTGCAGCACGCGGCTTACGTATTTGTCGAGAACGTCGTCCTTGCCGTTCTCCGATGTCTCTTCGTGTGTATATTCAGCGTCGCGATAGTGGCGCTCTACGGTCTCGTCGCGCATGATGGTCTTCGGCGAGTGACCGAACATCTGAGCCACGTCGAGGTCGAAAGGCTTCACGCCGTCGCCCTGCTTGAATGAGAAGTGAGCGTCGCCGGTTGTCTCGCCCACTACGTACAGCGGAGCACGCTCGCGCTCTGCGATGCGACGTACGTGGTCGATGTGCTTCTCGTCGATGAGCAAGCCCATGCGCTCCTGGCTCTCGTTGGCGATGATTTCCTTTGCAGACAGTGTCTTGTCGCCGATAGGCAGCTTGCTCATATCAATCTCGCCACCGCACTCCTCTACAAGCTCCGAGAGACAGTTGAGGTGACCAGCCGAGCCGTGGTCGTGGATAGAAACCACCGGGTTCACATCCTCTTCGCACAGGGCGCGAACGAGGTTGTATGCACGCTTCTGCATCTCGGGGTTGGCACGCTGCACAGCGTTCAGCTCGATGCCGTTGCTGTAGCGACCTGTGTCAACAGAAGATACCGAGCCGCCACCCAAGCCGATGCGATAGTTGTCGCCACCTACAACGACAACCTTGTTGCCCTTCTGCGGCTCCTTCTTCAGGCAGTCGCGCTTTGTGCCGTAGCCTACGCCGCCGGCGAGCATGATGACCTTGTCGTAAGCGTACTTCTCTGCGCCTTCCTGATGCTCGAAGGTGAGCACCGAACCGGTGATGAGCGGCTGACCGAACTTGTTGCCGAAGTCTGACGCACCGTTAGAAGCCTTGATGAGAATCTGCTCCGGTGTCTGATACAGCCACTTGCGTACGGGCATGATGTCCTCCCAGTCGCGTGTGAGGTTGTCGTCGTCCTTAAGACGCGGATAGGCTGTCATGTACACGGCTGTTCCGGCGATAGGCCATGAGCCTACACCGCCACCCATACGGTCGCGAATCTCGCCACCCGTACCAGTAGCTGCACCGTTGAACGGCTCCACGGTAGTCGGGAAGTTGTGTGTCTCAGCCTTCAGCGAGATAACGCTCTCGATGTCCTTCACCTGGAAGTAGTCGGATGTCGACTGGTCGTGCGGTGCGAACTGCTCCACAACCGGACCCTGCGCGAAAGCCACATTGTCTTTATATGCAGAGAGAATCTTGTTGGGGTTCTCCTTTGTTGTCTGCTTGATCATAGCGAACAGCGACGACTCCATCTCCTTGCCGTCGATGATGAACGTACCGCCGAAGATCTTGTGGCGGCAGTGCTCAGAGTTGATTTGTGCGAAACCGAAGATTTCAGAGTCTGTCAACGGGCGGCCAAGCTCCTTCTCTATCTTGTGCAGATACTCAATCTCCTCGGCTGAGAGTGCCAGACCCTCCTGCTCGTTGTATTCTTCTATGTTCTCCACGCGCTTGATTGGTTCCGGCTCGTGGTTCACTGTGAAGATGTCTTGGTCGAGACCCTCGTACATGCGCTGCAACATCGGGTCGTGGTCGGCATCTTTCGAGCTTACGGGGAAGTACTCCTCAATACGCGAAATGCCGTGGAGGCTCATATTCTGAGTTATCTCTACGGCATTCGTACTCCATGGAGTAATCATTTCGCGGCGTGGACCCACAAAGAAGCCCTCGACAGTCTCACCCTCGATGAGAGTGGCACCGCCGTAAAGCCAACACAGTTCATTGATCTCGTCTTGTGAGAGCTTGTGATCTGCTGCTGTAGCAATCACGCTCTTGCTTGGAGTCATGAAAAATAGAATCATACTGCTTGTATATTGTTTTGGATGAAAAACATTTTGTTGTCTGCAAAGTTACGACTTTTTAGCAAAATGAGCGCATGTTTGCATGGTTATTTTGATTATTTGATAGATAGTTTGTGAATATTCTCGGGTGTGTAGGTAAAGGGCAGAGCATCCGCATCGATCGACGCGGATGTCTGCGACGGTCGACGCGGATGTCTGCAACGGTCGACGCGGATGTCTGCAACGGTCGACGC
>OLFV01000334.1_pt1 | contig 57608 bp, 44 predicted proteins | sample 1605551 | NCBI WGS metagenome assembly OLFV01 (sample SAMEA3888922, study PRJEB22519) | human gut metagenome | biome: human gut; feature: human-associated habitat; material: faeces | place: Denmark | collected 2011 | reverse complement strand
AGGATATTTTGGATAGCAGTCATGCTTCTCATCCACGGACAATATCGGTAGAGCCTAAAATTATAACCATTCAAAATATGTGTATGATATATAATTATCATCCATATCAAAAGGCTATAGAATATACCATCAAATCTATAAAAGAAGATATAGTCAATAGGGTAGGCAAGAGTATCTTGATAGAGAAAATGGATTGCGTTAAACACTGGAATGAATTTTTCCACGACAAAATTGAATGGAGTAAACAAAATCAATGTTATGCTTTTCAGCTAACATTTAATGAATGTACTGAAATTAACAATGAATATAGATTATTTCATCCCTCATCGTTTAGTCGTCCATTGAAATTTGATGATATTTTTAAGAAAAGGGACCAATTTGATTGGGAATGTTCAATGCTGGAAAGCGAAATTGAACGATATGAAGATATTTTGTCTATACAAGAAGCGCAAAAGAAAATTAGCAATATGGAGCGTAAGAACATGGAGCAGATGGGATTGTTTATTACAATAACCACATTCCTTGTTGGCTTGTTGTCTATATTTATAGGAAATGATGCAAAAGTTTCTATTATAGAAAAAATGCGTTATGTTGTAGCGTTAGGTTGTATATTGATAGTTTTTGTCTGTTTGGGCTATTTTGCAGTTAAGGATAAGTATGATAAGGTAAAATGTTGGCTATTTGGTTTGTTAATGATTTTAGCGTCATTAAGTGTCTTATTCATTTCCTTCCTTTCATTGAATGAAAATGGAGGCAATCAAAAATCGAATTTCGAGAATCAAACACAAATGGTTAAAAGTAAATATTCAAATTAGTTAATCAATTACCAACTTCAAAGATATAACAGTAAACGTAGTTGGAAAGCGCAACATCTGGTCAGAATGATGTTAAGAAGAATTTATTTTTTTGAAAATCTTGATAATTAGTGTACACAACAAAAGATGACATCTGTCAATATATAATGAAAACAATTATTGTACAACCAACAGGAGGACTTTGCAATAGAATGAGAACTATTGCAAGTGCAGTCCAATTAGCTCAAAAACTGAACTGTAAAATAAAGGTGTTATGGGTAAAGGACCCTACATTGAATGCACCATTCAATTCATTGTTTGATGGATTCCCATATCCCGTTATTGAAACAACCGAAAGTTCGTTCTCTCATCGTCTTTTTTCTCTGATTTACAAGAGAATAAAGCATTACATGTTATTAGATCAAAAATGGATAGAGAATAAAGCTAGAGGCAAAGATGAAAGTTTGTGGATAAATGAAATAAAAGACAAAAACATTTATATAGAGGCTTGTTCTGATATTTATAAGGATAGTGGTGTATATGATATTTTCAAACCTAAATCATCAATACAGAATAAAGTCATTTCAAATAGTAGCGAATTTATAGGTTTACATATTCGACGCTCAGACAATGAAATGTCTATAAAGTATTCACCGACCGAGTTGTTCATAGATGCTATAGAAAAAGAAATAGAGAGCAATCCGGCTGTTAAGTTTTATTTAGCTACAGACGATTCGCACGAGGAAAAGTTAATTACAGAACGATTTGGTGATAGAATCTGTACATATAAGAAACACAGTGTGGATAGAAATACAGAAGTCGCCATTGTTGATGCAATGATAGATCTGACCAATTTGGCATCTTGCAAAAAGATATATGGAAGTTATTATTCCTCATTTTCTGATGTTGCAGCAATTTGGGGAAATATAGAAAAAAAAGTTTTAAAATTAAACAATTAATTATGAAAGTAGTTCTTTTAGCTGGAGGTTTTGGATCTCGCATAAGTGAAGAAAGTCAGTTCAAACCGAAACCTATGATTGATATTGGTGGAATGCCAATTCTTTGGCATATTATGAAAGAATATTCCTTCTATGGTCATAATGAGTTTATAATATGTGCAGGTTATAAGCAAGAATATATAAAAGAATGGTTTGCTAACTATTTTCTACATAATTCAGATGTAACATTTGACTATCGTTATGGAAAGAATGAAATGACCGTTCATCATAGTTATCTAGAACCATGGAAAGTAACGGTAGTAGATACAGGTTATAACACAATGACTGGTGGTCGTATCAATCGTGTTAAGAGTTATATAGGCGAAGAACCTTTCCTTATGACTTATGGAGATGGAGTCTGCGATGTGGACATAGACAAACTTGTGGCGTTTCATAAGTCGCATGGAAAGATTGCTACACTTACAGCTGTCAAGATGGCTCAAGAAAAGGGAGTTTTAGACATTAGTGGAGATAATGCCGTAAAGAGTTTTCGTGAGAAAAATTCGTCTGATGGCGCACCTATAAATGCAGGTTATATGGTATTGGAACCAGAGATATTTAAATACCTTACGGATGATAGTTGCGTATTTGAAAATGTTGCCTTAACGAAACTGGCAGAAGAAGGTCAGCTTATGTCTTATGTGCATGAGGGATTCTGGCAGTGTATGGATAATATCCGTGAGAAAAGTATGCTGGAAAAACTCCTTGCTGAAAATAAAGCACCGTGGAAACGCTGGGAAAGAGCAGTTCCTAATATCCCTGATTTTGCAAAATAAAATATATATGTATATGATTCTATTATTTCTTAAGAATAGATAATCATTTACTTAGGTAGGAAATCATAATTAATTATTGAAATAATTTTGGTTACTTATCTAATAATATTATAATAACATTTTTGTTCACTTTCTTAGATTATGGCATTTAATAATATATACCAAGGAAAAAAGGTATTGGTAACAGGTAATACAGGTTTTAAAGGTTCATGGTTATCCACATGGTTGACTATGCTTGGAGCTGATGTATACGGTTTTAGTAATAAGATTCCGACGAATCCCTCTATGTTTGATGTACTGAAACTTGCTGTGAAAACTCACCATGTGTTTGGAGATATACGTGGAAAAGAACTTTTTAATGAATATGTTCAAACTGTAAAGCCTGACTTCATATTTCATCTCGCAGCTCAGGCTATAGTATCAACTTCTTATGCAGAGCCATTTGAAACTATCACTACAAATGTAGTGGGTACTGCATCAGTTTTAGATGCAATTAGAAATATCACGTGGCCATGTACTTGTGTTTTGATTACATCAGACAAGGCTTACGATAATGTGGAGTGGATATGGGGATATAGAGAGAATGATGCTGTAGGAGGAAAAGATGTTTACTCAGGATCAAAAGGAGCTGCAGAACTTGTAATTAAATCATACTGGAAGTCTTTTATACAAAGTATGGATAATATAAAGCTTGGAGTAGCACGTGCAGGAAATGTTATCGGTGGTGGTGATTGGGCTAAAGATCGTATCGTTGTTGATTGTATAAAAGCATTTAGTAACGGAGAAACTGTAGAAATCCGTTGCCCAAAGTCAACACGTCCGTGGCAGCATGTACTTGAGCCGCTTTCAGGCTATTTGAATCTTGGATGGTATCTGGCAGAAGGGAAGAGCGACAATGGTGAACCATATAATTTCGGTCCACGTGCCGAACAAACCAAGACCGTTTATGAGTTAACCCAGGATTTGGCAAAAGAGTGGGGTATCGACGAAGATAAGGCTGTTAAGGTAACAGGAAACATTCCTTTTAAGGAAGCTACATTGTTGAAGTTGAACTGCGACAAGGCGCTTGCTTACCTCAACTGGCATTCTACCCTTCATTATTCACAGTGCGTTCACACAATCGCTGAATGGTATAAGGCTTTCTATGTAGACAAGCGAGAGGATATGTTTGACTTCACAGTCAACCAGATCCGATTTTATATGGAAGAAGCAGCAAAGGAGGACTTGGCATGGGCGAAATAATAGAGGGCGTAAGCCTACATCCGTTGAAGCAGATATCTGTTCCCAAAGGTGATTTGTGGCATGCGTTTAAGTCAACAGACGAAGACTTTGTGGGCTTTGGTGAAGCTTATTTCACTCAAATCAAGTCCCATGAAGTAAAAGGTTGGAAACGTCATAACCGCTATGTTCTGAATTTGGTTGTTGCTGTTGGATCTGTTAAGTTTGTCATTTATGATGATCGTGAAGATAGCAAGACAAAAGGACAATTCCAAGAAGTTGTTCTTTCTCCGACTTTCAACTATCAGCGTTTAACAATAGCCCCTGGATTATGGATGGCTTTTGCAGGTGCTGATTCTACCCAGACCAGTCTGTTAATGGATTTGATACCGGAGGTACACAATCCAGAAGAAAGTGACCGTAAAGAATTAGACGATATACAATACGATTTTGGTGTATGAAAATAGTTATGACGGGTGCAACCGGTTTTGTAGGAATGAATCTTATGCCTCTTCTGTTAAAAGAGACAGATGCAAACAATGAGTATCTTACATTAAACAGAGATGTAGAAAAGGCAAACAGGTTGTATCCAATTAAACAATATAATAACTTCACTCATGTGTCAACTTTGGATTCCCAGTCATTAAAAGATTTCAATCCAGACATTGTAATACATTTAGCGACAATGTCTACATCTCGTAATGATTTAGAAATTGTTCATTCTTTATTGGAAACGAACATCGAGTTTGGGGTGAAACTTTTGAATGCGCTTAAAGAGTGCCCCAATTTCAAGTTGTTTGTTAATGTTGGCACTTTTGCCGAATATAGATACGGAAATGGCAAGGTGAACAATGCCTATTTGTATTCTGCTACAAAGACAGCGTTTCGTGTTTTTCTTGACTATTATTCTACTTTAGGAAAAGGTTTTGATTATATTACAGCAGTTCCCTATTCGGTTTATGGTGGCAAGATGACAATCAAACGTCTCTTTGATTATATGAAAGAGAGTATTGGAGCAACCGAACCTGTTGATATGACTGCAGGTGAACAAGTTCTCGACTTTATTCACGTAGATGATGTAGCCCGCTTCTTTGTGTATGTTATCAATCATTGCGACGAGTTCATAGGAACGCCTAAAACAGAGAATGAATTCCACTTGGGAACCGGAAAAGGAACAAGCGTCAGAGAGGTAGCTGCGATTATGGAACAGATTGCCGGCAAACACTGTAATATAAATTGGGGCGGTCGTCCATATCGAGACACAGATGTCATGTATTCTGTTGCTCCTATTGGGCAAAACTATAATTGTGGATGGACAGCAATAGTTGATTTGAAGTCAGGTGTTGAACAGTTTTTAAAAGAAAAAAAAAGAAAATGATATTAAATGTCCTCTAATAATAGTGATTTAAAAAGCAAAGCTCTGTCTGGTTTGTTCTGGCAGATGATGCAGCGAACGATAATGCAGCTGATTTCTTTTGGCGTATCAGTTGTGTTAGCTCGAATGCTGATGCCAGAAGACTTTGGAGTTGTTGCATTGTCTGGAATGTTCTTGGTGTTAATAGGCATTTTTATTGATAGTGGATTAGGTACAGCGTTAGTTCAGAAGAAGGATGCAGACGACTTAGACTACAACACAGTTTTTTATGCAAATATTGGTTTTGCATCAGTTGTGTATATGCTTGTCTTTGCGCTTGCTCCTTTCGTTGCTGTTATATTCAAAAATTCTCAAGTCACATCTATCCTTAGAGTCATGGCTTTAGGAATGCCAATTGGAGCGCTGTCTGGTGTACACAGTGCGATGGTTTCCAAGAATATGGCATTCCGAAAGTTCTTCTTCTCATCTCTATCCGGAAGCATATTGTCAGCTGTAGTTGGTTTGACAATGGTACTTCTTGGTTGTGGTGTATGGTCGTTGGTTGGGCAGAATCTTGTTAGTACAATAGCAAATACACTTGTCCTTATTTATATTGTACGTTGGTTTCCGAAGCGCAAATTTTCGAAAGAGCGTTTCAAGAGTTTGTTCTCGTTCGGATGGAAATTGACTGCTTCAAACTTGATAGGTACATTCTTTTCTCAGCTGAAGGGATATGCAATCGGTTTGAAGTATTCTCCAACAGATTTGGCATATTACAATAGAGGAGAAGGCGTACCAGGAATTCTGTTCAACAATATCAACTCTTCTATTAATACCGTCCTGTTTCCGGTTCTTAGCAAGTTGCAGGATGACAAGGATGCTGTTCGTAGAGCGTTGAGCCGTTCTATGCAGATGGCAAGTTTTGTACTGATGCCTGCACTTTTAGGTTTGGCTGCGGTTTCCGAAAATTTTGTTGAAATTTTATATACGTCAAAATGGGCAGCTACAATACCGTTCATGCAAGTAATATGCGTGATGAACTGTTTTGATTTGCTGGGTGCAGCAAACATCCAGGCTTTGAAAGCCGTTGGCAGGGCAGACACATTGTTAAAGTTAGAGATTTATAAAAAGCCATTGATGCTGACAATCTTGGTAGGCTGTTTGTTTATCAGTCCTTTAGCCATAGCAATAGGTCAGTTTGTTTACTCTTTAATGGCCTTGGCAATCAATGCTTATCCCAATCGTAAATATGTCAATTATCCATTAAAAAATCAATTTATGGATATTAGTCGTAGTTTGTTTACGGCAACCTCAATGGCAGTCGTTGTATATATGATAGGTAAGCTGCCATTAAACATATATCTGCTTTTAGGCATTCAGGTACTTTTAGGCATCATACTTTATGTCATATTGGCAAAGTTCTTCAATAATGATAGTTTTGTTGAAGTTATGCAACTTGTTAAATCGAAATTTCATAAGAAATAGATATGAAGGTAGAAAATTTAATACTTGGAGCTGGTATTGCAGGCTTAGGAGCATCCTACGGTTTTTATCAAAAGGGTAAAAGCTCTTGTGTTGTAGAAAAAAACAGTACCTATGGAGGCTTATGCGATAGCTTTGAAATCAACGGCTTCCGTTTTGACCGATTCGTTCACTTGACATTTGCTCAGGAAGAAGAAGTCAATGACATATTTCGCAAGTCGTGTGGCGAATTGATAACCCATATTCCTAACCCGTTCAATCTCTATCACGGATTGTGGGTTAAACATCCGGCTCAAAACAATCTCTATCCACTTGGTGAAGAAGAAAAGAAACTTATCGTTTCCGATTTCATGAAGCGCCCTACTATTACCGAAGAACAAAAGCCTGATAATTATGAAGAATGGCTTCGCTGGCAGTTCGGTAATTATTTTGCAGAACACTTCCCGATGGTATATACCAGGAAGTATTGGATGAAGGAAGCCTCTCAGTTGCGAACAGAATGGGTCGGAAAGCGCATCTACCAACCTTCTGTTGACGAAGTGATAGCCGGCTGCAATACTGCAGAAACTCCAGTCACCTATTATGCCAAGGAAATGCGCTACCCTAAGAAGGGAGGTTTTAAAGCGTTGCTTCGCGAAATGGCAGACCATGCAGATATAAAGTATAATTATGAGGTTAAGCACATTGATACACTGAATAAAGAAGTGGCTTTTGGCAATGGAGAAGTCCTCTCGTTTGAAAATCTTTATTCAAGTATTCCTCTTCCAGAAATCATTGCTATGCTCGACGATGTACCTTCTTATGTTTCAGAAGCAGCGTCTCAACTGGAAGCCACAAGTGGATATCACATATCTATAGCATTGAAGACAAAAGACATACCTCCATACCTTTGGTGGTATATTTATGATGAGGACATATTGGCAGCAAGAGTCTATTCTCCTTCCTTGAAGAGTGCAGACAACGCACCCGAAAGTTGCAGCAGCTTGCAGTTGGAAGTTTATTGTAAGGAAGGAGCCTACACAGAACAGCAACTGCTTGATGGCACTGTTGGCAGACTCATAGAATTAGGTATTATCAACAAAGACGACATTCTGTTTACACATGTAGGTTTCGAGAAATATGCAAATGTCATCTTCACAGAGCCTATTTACGATGCTCGAAAAATAGTGAGAGATTATCTCGCTTCTCAAGGCATCTGCACATTTGGCAGATTTGGAGAATGGGATTACCTGTGGACTAATCAGAGTCTTTTAAATGGTTTAAATTTAAGTAAATAAGAAATGAGAATAAAAGATATATTATACTGGCGTGTTTATTATAAAATACTCCAATTATGCGTACGTTTGTTCTACTACTTGCCTGTAAATAAGCATAAAATTGTTCTATTGCACGATTTCGGAAACGCTTATGGCGATTCTCCAAAGTTCATTGCAGAAGAAATCATCCGTCGTAGATTGCCTTACGATTTGGTCTGGCTTGTTAACAACATGTCTTATAGTTTCCCAAAACCTATACGTAAAGTGAAACTATCACACATCAAGTCTGTTTATGAACTTGCTACAGCCAAGGTTATTGTAACGACTATGAAAGGTTGTTGCAATCTTAAAAAGAAGAAAAGTCAATTTTTTATGTATGTACCTCATGGCCAAATCGGTGCAAAGTTTGTAGAGCGTCAGGCGGGAGATACAATAGGCAAGAGTTATCATGATGCAAGCAAATGGCATTCGTCTGTGTCTGATTTGTTTATCTCAAGTAGCAAACTGTTTACAGAGGAAATGCTTACATGGTATTGGTACGATGGCGAAGTTATGGAGTGTGGTTTGCCACGCAATGACATCTTCTTCCATTATACCCCAAATGACGTGAAACGTATCAAGGCTGAAGTAGGAGTTCCTGAGAATGTAAAGATAGTTCTTTACGGACCTACGTTTAGAAATGAAAAAAGCAACGATCCATATGCTATCGATACAGACCGACTGCTTACAGCATTAGAACAAAAGACAGGTGACAAATGGATATTCTTATTCCGTGCCCATCCCAACTTCGTTTGGTATGGCAAGCCTGCTTTCGATTATTCTGACAAAGTGATAGATGTTACAAACTATCCTGACATGCAAGAATTGCTTCTCATTTCTGATGTGCTTATAAGCGATTACTCAAGCACGATGTTCGACTTCAACCTTATGCATCGTCCTGTATTCCTTTTCACAAAGGATATAGAAGCCTATCAAAAGATGCGTGGTCTGAAAGACTGGTACTTTAAGGTGCCTTTCCCATTCTGTCATAACAACGACGAACTCATTGAAGCTGTGCAGAACTATGACGAGCAAAGATATCATGAGGCTTGCAAGTCGTTTGATAAGTTCTATGGCAACTTGGAAACAGGAACGGCTTCACAACAGATTGTAGATCGATTGGAAACAATTATGGGATAACATGGCAAAAGAACGTTTACATTACATAGATATATTCAAGGGAATTTGCTTGATATTGGTGGTTATTCATCACGCTCCCTTAGCCTACATGGGACACTTTGCTCAGCAAGGTTCTGTGTTATGGTATATCAACAATTTTGCAATAGCCTTTTTTATGCCACCCTTTTTTGTTGCAACGGGATATTGTACTAATTTTAATCAGAGGTTCAAGGTCTATTTATTGAAAAACATAAAGACAATCATGCTTCCTTGCTATTGCTTGTATTATCTGAATAGATATATAAACAACTTGAACACATGGTTTTTCGAGGATGCAAGTTGGCTAACGTTATCCCATTGGTTAGCTCCTGGCATAAGAACATTTGTAGAAGAAGGGGGCTTTTATTGGTTTTTAAGTGCATTATTTATAGCAAAACTATTAATGTACCTGCTTTGTCTTATTAACTCAAAGCTGTATCAAACAATTGTTGCTATAAGTTTCATGTTCGTCGGAACCTATCTATACCAGTATGACACTTTGCCAAATTATTTCTTCTATCAGCATGCTTTCATATTAGTTTCTTTTATGTTCTTTGGACGCATACTGAAAGAACACGAAACGAAAATCGTAGGTGTAGCTAAACGTATATCAGTTCCTTTTGTGCTGTGTGTCTTATTTCTTCCGTTAATAGGCATTGAGATACCGACTGTGACACGAACAATAACGGTCAAACTGTTTTCGTTGCCCCTATTTGTTGCTCTATCGTTGAGCGGAAGTGTTATTGTATGGTATTTATCCCGATTGATTTCCAAATCAAATTGGTTGGAATACATTGGCAAAGGTTCATTGGTTGAGTATTGCTTCAACTATGCAACGTTATGTTTGATTGCGAATATTTACAAAGACACAATAAAAATGGGGGGGCAACTCACTACAGAAAGTATCGCCTGCTTGTTAATAGCAGCAGCTACTATTTTGATTCTTCCTGCTTTCTATTGGGTGTTAGATCATAAATACTTGAAAATCATTATTGGAAATTATTAATGACGAACAATTATAAAGTTTCAATTATAATTCCCATATATAACGTAGAACCATATATATTGGAGTGCCTACAGTCTGTTGAAAAACAGACTGTAAGAGATGATATAGAGTGTATTTTAGTCGATGATTGCGGAACTGACAACAGTGTGCTTGTCGCAGAAGATTTCATCAAATCGTATGAGGGACGGGTGCACTTCACATTGATACACCATCAGAAAAATGGTGGTCTCTCTGCAGCACGTAATACAGGTGTTCGTGCAGCACACGGAGAATATCTATATTTCTTGGATAGCGACGATACAATTAAAAATAATTGTATAGAGTTGTTGTTGGAATTAGCCCAAAAACATAATGCGAAATTAGTAATTGGCTCTTATGATACGGGCGATTCGAGAATGAGTCAATTTGACAAGATTGATTATCCTGAATGTGTCGATAATAAACGGGATGTTAAGCGTATGCTGCTTAATTATGATATTCTCCCCGTAACAGCTGCCAATCGTTTGATAAGGCGAGAACTTATTATACAGAACGACTTGTTTTTTAAGGAAGGTATAATCCATGAGGATAATTACTGGACATTTTTCTTGGCAAAACATGTCAACAGGATGGCCATCTGCAAGGAGAAGATATATAACTATCGTCTCACTCCTGGATCTATTACCAACAAAGTAAATGTTGAAAAAGAGACATTCGCTTTTAAAACAATGATAACTGATTTCTGTAATAATATAGACAGATTTGAAAAAGGCGCCCAAAAAAGAGATATTTTCTGCCTTCTTTTGAACGCTATAAATTCGCACTACTATAAAGACAACAATGAAAGAACTCAACTTCTTTCTTGTTTTCAAGAACAGAATGGATTGTTTATTAATTGCTTGCTTAAAATCGTATTCAAAGCGAAAAAAAATACATTTATTCGTAACAAGTCTATTAATTTACTAATGAAGATATTTGAATCGAATTCTTGGTTATGTCAATAAAAATGATTTCAGTAGTAATACCTTTGTATAACAAGGAAGCGTCTATTGCGCAGTCTCTGAAGAGCGTGCTCTCACAAGAGTACGACGACTTTGAGGTTGTTATAGTAGATGATGGCTCGACAGATGGATCTGTGGCTGCTGTTGAGGCTATAAACGACCCGCGCATCCGACTGATAAAGCAGGAGAATGGTGGACCGAGCAAGGCTCGTAACACTGGTATTCTTAATGCTAATGGCGAATGGATTCTTTTCCTTGATGCTGATGACGAATTGTTTTCTGATGCATTAAGTCATTTTCATTTATTGATAATTCAAAATCCCAATATTTGTTTCTTTTGTTGTCCTTATTTTGTTAAGACTAATAATAAGAAATATCAACAATTTTCTTACAAGGATGGAATTGTAAAAAATAATTTTAAATCGCATTTTTATCATCAATTTCTTCCTCATACAGGATGCTCTATCTTTTCAAAAAAACTAATTAGTAAGTATTTATTTGATGAGAGATTGTATAGATATGAAGATTTTGAACAGTGGTTTCGTATATATAGAAAAGAAAAAGTATTCCTAAGTTCCCATCCAGTTTTAATTGTAAATCAAATATTTGCAGAAGCAAGTAAATGTAGAAGATCAATAAAAGAAGATTTTTTAGGATATATTAGTTTAAAAGGAAAGTCTTTTTGGGAAAAAATGTGTTTATATTCATTATATCTTTACGAAAAAAATAATTATAAGAATCAAATTAAAAGTACACTTCCAACCTTATATAAAAGATATGATCTTTTTATTATATGGAAATTGCTTACATTTTTTTAAAATGATAGAATGGTTATATTAGTTTCTTTTGCAGATTATCGTTATCGGAAGTCATTGGAGCGTTTGGAACGGCAGACGGCGGGATTCCCTTTTGATGAGAGGTATTTCCTGACTGAGAAGACTGCGCTGACAAAAAAATATTGGAGACGGTTGAAACCTTGGCTTTATCGTCGTGGTTTTGGGTTCTGGTCTTGGAAGGCTTCTATAGTGAAAGAGTTTCTTGGCAGGCTGGATGATGGGGATATGCTGTTCTGGTCGGATGCTGGACTGGCTTGGAATTGTAATGAGAGGTCTCTCAAACGGTTTGAGGAGTATATCGGTATGCTTTCCAGTGATAATGACCTGCTGGTGTTTGAACAACCTACCATTGAGAAGGAATGGACTAAGGGCGATGTGCTTGAGGCTCTGGGAGTGTATGACAATAAAGAGATTTTAGAGAGTCCACAATTTTTGGGGGGGCTATTTTGCGTGAAGAAGACTCCTCGTATCTGCGCTTTATTTGAAAAATTGGAGAGTTTATATCAGATTGACAAGGAACTTATCACCGACAAGCGTTCTACAAAGCCGAATAAGCCGGGATTTAAGGAGCACCGTCATGATCAGAGCATATTCTCCGTTTTGGCAAAGCAATATCCTCATGTTGTCATTCCATGGCAGGAAGTGCAGCCAAAGGATGGCGACTGGAGCAAGCTTGAAGGCTCTCCTGTAGTAGGTCGCAGATTGAAGGAGATAGACCGTCCCAAGTCGGAAGTTTTCAAAAATAAATTGATGCGTCCTTGGCGCTCCTTACTACATTTTTATTTTAAGTATATTAGAGATTACGATTATCGTGGAAAATATGTTTGGTAATTTATCTCCTTTTCGCAAAGTAAAGGTAACGGGACGAGATGGATTGTTGGCAAAGACGTGGAATGCGTTACTGGAATTATTGCGTCTTCTGATGCCACGAACTAAGATGGAAAGATGGATTGTAGCTTTGTCTATGTTGTATTTCTATTCTTTCTATCTTGCCTTCTTTTTCTTTAGAAATGATGCTCTGGGATATGTGATGATGGGGTATGATACCATGTCAAACAGTTTCCAGTTCTATTTTCCATATGTGCATTGCTGGCATTTGAGGCATCCTCTTCAGGCTATATTTTCGTTGCCTTGGTCTTTGGTCAGATATGTAATATCACTTTTCGGCAATGATTTAGGGTGGATGGTATATACCTCTACAATGCCGATAATATCTGCTTTCAGTAATCTCCTTCTTTTCAAGATACAGAGAACAGAAGGTGTCTCGTCATTTATATCATCGTTGATGGTGATAATGTTCTGTGGGTTTGCTCATGTCATATTGTTGTCATGGCAATATGAGTCGTTTCCCATTTCGATGTTCTTCCTGTTGTGGTTCACGCTTTACATTTTGAAATCGAAATGTGACTCTTGGCAAGATAATATACTATTCGCCTTGATTACTGGTATTACGAGCACAAATATGCTTAAAGTGATGTCAGTATTTCTTATTTCAAGTCGTAATATCAGAGAGGCATTCATGCGTATCATCAAGAGTGTATGGTTGTTCGGATTCTTGATGATAATTCCTGCTTTGCAATTGATTCTTTCTTCCTTGAAGCATGGAGATTTCTGGGGACATTTCATTACCAATGCAACAAATTTTTCGTTTAGGGAAACAGAAACAATAGGAGCACTATGGAATAACTTTCTTTGCGAGCCACTTTTCTTTCATAATATCGGAAAAATCTTTTATGATGAAGAGGCAAGAAATACTGTGGGTGGTCTATGTACTGTCATGATGCCATATAGCAGCAATATGATAATTGTTGCTATTATTGTGATTTACATGACGGTAGTTGCTTCCTGTTTATTATTTTGGAGAAAAGCAATCGTCAAATTCCTTATTTCATATTTATGCGTGGACCTGTTTATACTATTGGTATTGGGATATGGCAAGAATGAGGCGCAGTTATTTTGCATGCATTGGATGTTTTGTATTCCAATATCAGTTGGCATGCTTTTGGAATATCTAAAGAAGAAATTTATTGGGAGGGTTTGCATCTTATTATTCACTATCATCAGTTTAAGTCTGTTAGCTTATAATTCCTACGCTTACTATCATAGTCTCTTACGTCCATATTTGGGCGATAATTATCAGTACCAGTTGAGTGAATTGCGAGGTCAAGCATATCCACAGAAACTGACAGATTGCAAATTTTTCCTTTTTGGAATGGGTAATAGGGAGAAGTATGTATATAGAGACAAAAAACTGGTAAAGATTGATAACGATTCTGTAATTCTTGACTTGACACCAGCTTGTAAGGACACTATTATTCCAGACGAGTACAAGGTTTTAGCTTATGGAAAAAATGGTGACAGTACAGTATTATATGAAAATGAGCAAGCTATATGGATAGAGAAGAACAATTCTCAGATTAAGTTGCCAAACTCTGACAATTACGTTTGCTTGCCACAATTCTCTGACAAACGATATGGAAAGGTTTTGAAGGTATTGCATCATGAGATACTTTTCAATATCAAAAATTCCTGGATATATCCGAACATTCTGGCTTACAATCATGTATGGTACAGAGATATGGCAATGGGGGCGATGGTGCTGGAAAAAACGCATAATGTTCCTTTGATTGTTGATGCCCTTGATTGCATCAATCAGGTTTACGATATGCAGAGTGGGGAAGAGGAAGGTGACAACATTGGTGAGTATTTGTATTTGAAAAGTCTATCTTCACATGGTGTTACATCTGAGGATAAAATGAAAGTAGAGAAAGAAGTAAACAAACGAACTGTAATCACAGAAAAAGGCAAGTATATAAAGGGTATTACTGATGGTGTAGAGAATGATTATTATGCTACGGCATGGTTGAAATTCGCTTTATGCCATACAGACAATGTACATGACGCGTATTCTCTGCCTTCAACGGGGGGGGCATACAAGTATTTAAGTTGGTTTACATCAAAACCAGTTTGGTATGAGCGTATCAAAAGAAGAGTTTCAATGCTGTTGAGTAATGAAAATCAAGGTGAATCCTTTTTTCCATATCTTCAATGGGCGGTATCTCATTCTTTTAAAGATATGATGGTCCCTGTATCTTCAAGCAATTATCCATTATCATGGGAAATGTGTGGAGCAAAGGCTACTTTTGACATGATGCGGCGAATTGCTCCGGATGCTCCAGGACATAAGATTTGCTTTCCTCACGCTTGGACTGCAGCAGAGATGTTCCTTTATCTCTATACCTTTGAACGATAACCTTTTATTCATACAATTGGGTGGATACAAATTTACTTACTGAGTCCACTTGAAAAAGTCAAGAATCGAGTTTCAATTCAAAATATGCCTACATTTTGTCATGCTACATTATCAATAGAGATGTCTACAAGGATAGAATATACGATGTGACAACAGAAAATGAGGTCATTGATTTACAAAATGAAAGTTGATTTTTGAAGACCCACTTTTTCAAGTGGACTCATATATTTAAATCCGCAACTAAGCCTTTCAACGTCCTTCTTGCGTGTACACGTCCACTCATTACTGAATATCAGATAAATTGGGGCTGAAATACACACTTCAGCCCACAACATTCCCTGACCACACAATGTGACTTGAGACAATACGCAGTATCATACTCAAAAATTGTAGGCGTTATCCAAAACCAGTCAGGAATACATCTGCGTAAGCATTGTTACAGGTATAGATATTCTGCGCATACAGCCTTGATGTCCAAATTCACTTGGCTGGTACAGAGAATGAACCTCTTCAGCGTGTCCTTCTGATGGAAACGAAGGTTTTCGTTAAACCAAATGAGCAGAGCTAAGTTTACTTAAACTCTGCAATGGCAAGAAAACGTGCCATGAAATGGAACGATCTACACCTTAGACCGAGGGTTGAGTCGATTACAGAAGACTATGTGGAGTCAAATTGCTCCATGATTGAAAATATTCCTCCAAAAGGAGTGAGTTTCTCAGATTTAATTTGTATCTTCACCCACACTATAAATGCATCATATATCTGTAAAAGACCTCTGGGAAAAGAGAAGAACCACGGCGAGAGCCAAATAATTCAGGAACACCACGATAGTTGCATGGGGCGCTGGTCTGCCTATAGATGCTACGCTGGGAGTTTCGTTTTTTTGTATGGCGATTAAGAAGACACAACTATATAGCATCCTTTGGGAGAGTTGCAACATTCTGCGAGGCAGCATGGATGCCAGTCAGTACAAGAACTATGTGCTGACCATGCTTTTCTTGAAATACATCAGCGACCGCGTGAAGTCAGACCCTGATTTGTATTTTGAACTGCCAGAGGGTTGTTCATTCGATGACATAGCGAAGCTGAAGAACAAATCTAACATTGGCGAGGAGATACAGAAAGCTCTGCGCGAGATAGCCAAGGTAAATCCAGACCTGAACAACATCATCGACAAGGCTGACTTTGACGACTCGGCTTTGCTCGGTTCGGGAAAGGCTAAGATTGACACACTGAGCAGTCTTGTGTCAGTGTTCCAGCGCGATTTTCTTGACTTCAGCGGCAACCGTGCCGGTGATGATGACATCATCGGCGATGCCTACGAGTATCTGATGAAGAACTTTGCCGCTGAAAGCGGTAAGAAGAAAGGTCAGTTCTACACGCCAGCCGAAGTTTCGCGCCTTATGGCACAGATTATCGGCATACACAAGGACACACGCCCGCAGATTTCCATTTACGACCCCACTTGTGGCTCGGGCTCGCTGTTGCTCCGTGCCAAGGCACTTGCCAACAATGGTGTGGCTATCTTCGGTCAGGAGTTGGACGAAGCCACACGAGGCATGGCGGTTATGAACATGTATTTGCACGGCGTGGACGATGCCGATATTCAGGTGGGCAGAACCGTCTGCGCGAGCAGGACATCCGCCGCATCTACGACACTTGGGACATGCTTGAAACTCTTGAGGCGGAGAACAAACTCGACGATAGCGAGATTGTTCCCCACTTTGCGCGTTTCGTGCCCTACACCGAGATTTGCAACGAGCGCAACGACGGCAATCTGAATGTGTCGCGCTACATCACACCCGAAGACACGGAGGTGCGCCACGACATTTATGCTCACTTGAAGCTCAACGGTGGTCTGCCAGCCCACGATGTGAACGAAGGCCTCGCCTACGTCTGGCATCACTGCCCGACGCTGAAAGCCGAGCTGTTCGCTCCGCTCTGCGAAGGCTACTATTCGCTCATTGGCGACAAGAAGCAAATTGGCGAGGCTATCAATGCCAATCAGGAGTTCTGTGAACTCAGCGGTCACTTCTCCGCTGCCGTGGAGGAGTGGTATCACGAGGTGGCGAAGCAGATGAACGCCCTCACCACCGACTGCACCCCCAAAGCACTCATCGAGGAATGGGGCGATTCGCTCCTCGAAATCCTCGGCGACGTGGACGGATTGGCCAGCGCCTACGATGTGTACGATATCTTGATGCGCTACTGGCAAGATGCCATGCAGGACGACTGCTATCTCATCTCTCGTGAAGGGTGGAAAGTGGAGCTTTCTGCAGAGGTGATGCAGACCGACAAAAAGTCGAAAGAGGTGAAGTTCGTAGCCAAGAAGAACCCCACTTATCGCGACTACACTTGCGACCTGTTGCCTGTTAATATCGTAGTGGCACGTTATTTCCAAGCAGAAGAGGATGCCGTGAAGCACGCCGAGGAACTTGTGGCACAACTCTCTGCCGAGGTGGAACAGTTGGAAGAGGAATATCCCGACACGCTCGACGACACTGCCGCTGGTCTGAAGAAGACACTGAAAGAACTGCAACATTCTGACCCCGACAACGAGGATGTGGCAGTCATCAAGCAGTATTTCGTCAAGTGCGATGCATTGAAGGCTGCAAAGAAGCAAACCAAAGAAGCCATCGCAAAGCTCACCAAACTCGTGGTGGAGAAATATCCGTTGCTCACTGTCGACGAAATTAAGGACATGGTGATCAACGTGAAATGGCACACCGCTATTGTGGGTGGTGCCATTAATGAGGCATGGCGTGTAACCTACGGCATAGAGGAACAGATCACCGCCCTTGTCTCTCGCTATGAGCGTCGCCTGACCGACATAGAGCAGTCGGTTGGCGACCTTGAAAAACGTGTCAGTGCTCACCTTGCTAAAATGGGATTCTAAGCGTATGAAAGAGATAAGTGAAAACAAAATCACGAGCCAGTTGATAGAAAGTATCTCCCAACTGCTTGTGGCTGCACGCCAAAAGATTGTTGCTCAGGTCAACGACACCCTCGTGCAAACCTATTTCCAAATCGGCAGAATGATTGTGGAGGATGAGCAGAACCACAACGATCGGGCGGAATACGGAAAGCAAACCATCAAAAAACTGTCAAGGGCGTTGACCGAACGCTTCGGCAAGGGGTTTTCTCGTGTCAGTTTGCAGAATATGAGGCTTCTATTCTTGAAATATGAAAAAAGCCAATCGATGATTGGCAAATTGACTTGGACGCATTATTGCGAGTTGCTCTCCATTTCCGATGACAACAAACGCTCATTTTATGAAAAGGAATGTATCAATGCTCATTGGTCGGTAAGGGAACTGAAAAGGCAAATCAACAGTTCGCTCTTCGAGCGTTTGTTGCTTTCCAAGGGAAATGCCAACAAAGAGCAAGTGCTTGCACTGGCATTAAAAGGCAACGAAATTGCCAAACCCGAGGACATCATCCGCGACCCATACGTTTTTGAATTTTTGGGCATCGCTGAGAACAAGCCACTTTTTGAAAGCGATTTGGAAAAAGCACTCGTCAGACAAATAGAAAAGTTCTTGCTTGAATTGGGTCGAGGTTTTATGTTTGTGGGCACGCAACAGCGCATCACGCTGGGCAACCATCATTATTATGTGGATATGGTGTTCTACAATAAAATACTCAAAGCCTACGTATTGATAGAACTCAAAACCAGCAAACTGATGCCCGAGGCGGTGGGACAACTGAATATGTATCTGAACTATTATGCCCAAGAGGTGAATGATGAATACGACAATCAGCCTATCGGCATCATTCTCTGCACCGACAAGGGCAGCATAGAAGCAGAATATGCTCTTGGGGGAATTTCAAATCAAATCTTCGCATCAAAATATGTGCTTTATATGCCCGACAAGGAGCAGCTGGTGGCGCAAGTGGAAAATGTGATTGCACAATGGCACGAGACGGAAACGCAAAAGGTATGAAGGAAACTAAATTCAAAGACACTGAGCTGGGGAAGATTCCCGAGGAGTGGGAGGTTTGTAACCTTGGTTCTATCGGAGTCCCATTGATGTGTAAGCGAATTATGAAATGGCAGACCAACAAAACAGCAGGTGTTCCATTTTATAAGATTGGTACATTTGGCAAGCAAGCCGACGCATTCATAGCGCCTGATATATGGCGTTATATGATCACACACTTCAACTACCCTAAAAAAGGCGACATTCTTATATCTGCGGCTGGTACTATTGGTAGAACGGTTGTGTTTGATGGGCAACCGTCCTATTTCCAAGACTCAAATATTGTTTGGATTGATAACGATGAGGAAAAGGTGTTAAACCCATATTTGGAGTATGCCTATACAAAAATAGCATGGAGCACTGATGCAAGCACCATATCAAGACTATACAATAGCAATCTAAAATCCGCCCTCATTTTGTTTCCTCATGACAAAGCCGAGCAGCAGCGTATAGCGTCGGCATTATCTGATGCGGATGCGTTGGTTGCCGAGTTGGATGTGCTGATTGAGAAGAAACGAGCTATTATGGCTGGCACTATGCAGGAACTCCTCACAGGAAAACGCAGACTAAAAGGATTTAGTGGTGAGAGGAAAGAAACAAGCTTGTCATATTTTGGAAATGTTACAATGGGACAATCGCCATCATCACTTTTCTACAACGATGCAAAAGATGGTCTTCCTCTTATACAAGGCAACGCTGATATGTGCAATAGAAAATCCATTATCCGCAATTATACATCCAAAATTACAAAGACCTGTAATGCCGGAGATATTATTATGTCTGTACGTGCGCCCGTTGGTGCTGTTGGAATAGCAAGTTTTGACTCATGTATAGGTCGAGGTGTTTGCGCCTTCAAACGAAATATTTTTTTGTATTATCTTTTGCTATTTATTGAAGATGATTGGTCTAAACTTTCAGCTGGATCAACTTTTGAAAGTGTGAACGGAAACCACATTAGAAATTTTGAAGTTACCATTCCTTCCTCCCTCGCCGAGCAACGTGCCATAGCCTCCATCCTCTCCGATATGGATGCGGAGATAGCTGAACTGGAAGCAAAGCGAGATAAGTATAAAGAAGTGCGTCAGGGCATGATGCAACAGTTACTAACTGGTAAAATTAGATTGATATGAACGCAATACCCTTAGTCGACAGCGAGCGGACAACACAAAACCGCATCGTGAATCTGCTGCACCAACATTGCGGCTACCAGTATATCGGTTATTTGCAGGACGCAGACAACAGTCCGCTGCGCACCGAAGAGTTTCAAAAGTTCCTCCGTGCGCAATATCCCGACATTCAATCTTCGGAGTTGGAAAAAGTAACGGCACAGGTTGAGACGCAAATCCGCAATGTGCACGATGCCAACACGCTCTATGAAGCCAACGAGAAGATTTACCAGCTCCTGCGCTATGGCGTTAACATCCACCGAGAGGACGGCAAATCAGCCACCTTCCAAATTATAGACTGGAAGACCACGGCAAACAACATCTTCTCGCTTGCCGAAGAGGTAACCGTGCGCCGCAACGTGAAGGAATACCGCACACGCCGCCCCGATGTGGTGGTATATGTCAATGGTCTTGCCCTCGCCGTGATCGAGCTTAAGAAATCCACTGTCAGCGTGAAGGACGGTGTGCGCCAGCAGATACGCAACAACAAGAACGACAACGAAATTTGCCACTTCTTCGCCACAGCGCAGTTCCTGCTTGCCGGCAACGACAGTGAGGGAGTTTATTATGGCACTATCCTCACGCCCGAGAAGTTCTATCTGCGCTGGAAAGAGCCCACAGGTCAGGGCTATCCCAACAACAATGCTGAGCCAGACCCGTATCCAGAGAAATACACACGGCAGGACTTTCCCAACGAACTCGACCGCTCACTTTTGCAGTTGCTCGACCCCGACCGACTACTCACCCTTATTTACGATTGCGTGATATTCGACGGCGGCATCAAGAAAGTGTGCCGCCCCAACCAGTTCTTCGCTTTTGAGGCAGCTAAGCCACGCATCCGCCACAAACAGAACGGCATCATCTGGCATTCACAGGGAGCAGGCAAGAGCCTGATGATGGTGTGGCTCGCCCAATGGATTATCGAGAATATGCCCAACAATCCGCGTGTGGTCATCATCACCGACCGCGACGAACTCGACCAGCAGATACACAATGGTTTCCAAGATGCAGGCATCAAGGCAGTGCGCGCAACAAGCGGACAGCACCTGCTGCGCATGTTGTCCTACACCCAATCGGAAAATGAGCTGAAGGTGTGTCCCGATCCAAATGTGATTTGCACGCTCATTCACAAATTCGGCATCGCAGGGCAAGAGGAAACCGCTTTCTCGCCCGAAGAGAAGAAACTGCGAGGCAAACGCTCGCCAGAGCAATATATGGAAGACCTTGCCAAAAAGTTGCCGCCTGGCTTTAAGACCGAGGGCAACATGTATGTGTTTGTGGACGAGTGCCACCGCACGCAAGGAGGCATCCTCAACCGCGCCATGAAGAGAATCATGGGCGACGACGTGATGCTTATCGGTTTCACCGGCACGCCATTGCTCCGGGCTCAGAAACAGAAACTCACCTCGCGCGAAAACTTCGGCAACTATATCCACACCTACAAGTTCAACGAAGCCGTTGCCGACAAAGTGGTGCTCGACCTGCGTTATGAATCCCGTGATGTGGAACAGACGCTCGATGATAAAGAGGCACTGGATGCGCTTTTCAACCACATATCAGCACCACTCAGTCCCAAGGCAAAGGACGAGCTTCAAAAGCGTTGGGCTGTGATGAATCAGCTCTTTTCGAGCCGTGACCGCATAGAGAAGATTGTTGCCGACATTGTGAAGGATATGACGCTCATTCCTTGTTTGCGCGACGGATGGGGTAATGCCATGCTCGTGTGCGACAGCATCTATCAGGCTTTCCGCTATTGGGAAGCCTTCCAGCACACGCCCCTGTGCGGACATTGTGCTGTGGTTTCGAGCTTCGACGGCAAGGATGTGGGGCCCGACGAATCGTCTTCAGGCGAAACCGAGAGCGAGGCTGAATATAAGACTGCCAAGGCAAAAGTGATGTTTGGCGACAAGACCGCCGAGGAGTTTGAGGCATGGGCAAAGAATGAGTTCATCAATCACCCTGGCTCGATGAAATTGCTGATTGTGGTGAACAAATTGCTCACCGGTTTCGACGCGCCTTCGGCAACCTATCTCTACCTTGACAAGAAAATGGAGGGACAAGACTTGTTTCAAGCCATTTGTCGCGTGAACCGCCCCAACGACGAGCAGGAGAGCAAGGAGTTTGGTTATATCGTTGACTTCAAGGAACTGTTCAAGAACATTGAGAATGCCGTTCAAGACTACACCGACGGTGCATTCAAGGACTTCGACAAGGAAGAGGTGGAGGGATTGCTCACCGACCGCTTTGAGAATGCCAAGCGAGACCTTGATGCTGCGCTCGAACGTGTGGAACAGCTCTGCGAGCCAGTGGCTCCACCACGCAACACTGGCGAGTTCTTCGACTATTTCGTATTTCCACGTGCCACCACTGCCCCCGATGCAGAGGAAGCCGCCACCATTCAGTCAGCATCCAAGCGCGACCAGTTCTATGCTGCAGTCCGCACGCTTGTTACTCGCTATTCTGCCATTGCCCTTGACATGGAAAAGGCTGGCTACACCGAAGAAGAGGCAAAGCAGATATTCAGCAAGGTCAAGAACTTTAGCAATATCCGCGATGCTATCATGCGCCGTGCCGGTGACCTTATCGACATGAAGCGGTACGACCAGCAGATGCGTCAGATTCTCGATACATACGTGGAGGCGAAGCATTCCAAGGTGCTCATGTCACTTGACGACCTTTCTTTCCTCGACCTTGTACTGGATGGCAATTCAGACGAGGCAGAGGACGAGGCAGAGAAAGCCTTGGGTGGTAAGGACGGTGTGGCATCGACCATCACCGCCAATGTGCGCCGTGTTATCAACCGCAAGAAGGACAGTAATCCCGAGGAGTATCGCAAGTTCTCGGAGCGCATCAACCGTCTGCTGGAAGAGTATCGTCAGGGTGTGCTGGAATACAAGGACTACCTGACAGCTGTGGCTGAGCTGGCGCGTGAGTTGCGCAACCGCACAACAGACCCACGCCTTGACAGCCCTGCGAAACAGGCTTTCTTCGACAACCTCAATAATGATGTTGAGCTTGCACTTGAAGTATATGCACTTGTAAAAACGGAAGCGAAAATCGGTTTCAAGACTAATCTGAAGAAACAGGGTAAACTACGCCGTGCTCTCGAAACTCTTGCCGCAGAACATGAGTTCAATGTTGACACCATATTTAATATCATCATGAATCAACCTGAGTTCGCATGATTTCGCTACTGACAATATCCGAAATTGAGATAGAGGTGGAACGCAAGAAAATCAAGAACATGCACCTTGCGGTCTATCCACCTGATGCACGTGTGCACCTCTCGATGCCCGACTACCTGACCGATGATGATGCCAAGGCATTCATCATTCAGAAATGGGAATGGGTGCGCAAGCAGCGTGAGGAAGTCTTGGCTCAACCTCGCCAGACAGAGCGACAATATGTGTCAGGAGAAAGCCATTTCCTCTTCGGCAAACGCTATGAGTTGCTGGTAGAAGAACTGCCGCATTACTCTAATGTCATTCAGATGAAAGGCAAAAAGATATATATGCTTGTGAAGCCTGATACGACAACAGAGCAGCGGGCAACTATTATGCGTGAGTGGTATCGTACTCAACTAAAGAACCAACTCGCCACAACTATAAAACGATGGGCAGAGAGGCTTGGCGAAACCAACTACTATTGGCAGGTGAAGCAGATGAAAACCGAATGGGGCAGTTGTGTAAAATCGAAGCGTATGCTGATTTTTAATCTCGAACTGGCGCGCGTTCCTATTGAGTACTTGGAGTTTGTTGTTGTTCACGAATTTTGCCACTTTGTGATTGACAACCATAACAAACTCTTCGAGGCTTTAATGACGAAACGCTTACCCAACTGGCGAACACTTCGAAAGCAACTCAATGATTTTATTGCATTGCCATACAAAGAATAATGTGTGAAAAAAATGCGGTTTTTTCTCTTTCACCATTACTAAAGACTGTGTGACGACAGAATAAATAAACCATCCCTCCCTACCCTCTTCACCACCCCTTCCCCTCTGCTTCCCACCCCATTCCCTATACTTGTCAGCGAACGCGGGACGAGGCACAATCGAACGCCGCTCTGCGTTCAGTCGTGTCCCGTCCCGCGTTCGATCGTGCCTCCTCCCGCGTTCGAAAAAAAGAATAGGGACCGCGACAACAAGGCAACGATGTCTGCCTTCAAAGCCCAACGGCACGAGAAAAGAGCAAGGCCTGTCCAGTTTTTTTGCATCTGCAAAACCCACCACACAGAATAGCGTGGAACATTTCTATATCAGACATTTCGCTCTCAAAATCTTGTCCAGTTCTTCTATTTATTCTATCTTTGCAACTCCTCAAAACCTCGACGCATCCGGCAACACCAAAAACAACATACCCTTTCTTTGAAGGCATGCCATGCGTCATTGTCTTTCCTGCCAACGGCAAAATAGCGAAGTTATTTTTTCAGTATTACTTAGTAACGAACACCAAAATACTTCAAACATTACATATATGAAGCAATTCCATCAACGCCTGTGCGGCCTCTGCTTTGCTGCTGCCATCGCGGCCACCGCATGCTCACAACGCGTTTCTTTCAAAACCAATGCACTTTATTGGGGAACGCTTTCCCCCAATGCTGGCGTAGAGTTCCGTCTCTCACGCCATTTCACCCTCAATCTTGAAGGTGCCGTCAATCCCTTCACCATCAGCGATTACAAGCTCCATTCTGCTGCCTTCATGCCAGAAGCCCGCTACTGGTTTTCAGCCCGTCCGCAGGCTGGACATTTCGTGGGACTCATGGGCTTCGGCGGCATCTACAGTATGGCTTGGAACCACACCAACCACATGGGCGATGCCCTCGGCGGAGGTGTGACCTATGGCTACAGCTTTGTGCTCTCACGCCGTTGGAGCCTTGAAACCACCATCGGACTGGGCATGCTCCACGTGCGTGAAAAGAAATTTGCCGAGGGAACAACGGAACCCAAAGAGATTAACCACACCAAAACCATTCCCGCGCCGCTGAAAGCCGGAATAACCTTCACTTACATCCTGAAATGACATTCAAAAAATTACATAGCCAACTCAGAGCCGCCACGCTCCTGCGCCTCATCGCGGCTCTCCTGATGATTATCTTCGCAGCTGGCACACAGACGGTTTTGGCCGACGACGTGATCCGCGTGACGGGTAAAGTCATCTCAAAAGAAAAGCGCAAACCACTCATGGGGGTCAACGTGCAAGACGAGAAATCGGGACGCCTCTTGGCCACCACGGATGAAGACGGACGCTTCGCCACCAACGTTTTCGGCAACAGCACGCTGCGCTTCAGCATGGTGGGCGCCAAAGCCCGCACCATCCGTGTGAAAAACCTCACCTACATTGAGGTGGAGATGGACGAACACGACATTGAATTGGGCGAGGCCACCGTGGTGGTGAAACGCATCGTCAACAAAATCATGCCGGAGCCAACACAGATTGAAATCAGAGGCAATTATGCCATCATCAAAACACGTGTGCGTGTGCCGCGCGAAATGTTTTCAAGCGACACGCGACTCGTGGTGCAACCCATCTTCCACAACGCTTCGAAAAAGACCATGCAGGCCATGCGCCCAATGGTGTATGACGCACAGACCTACAACCGCACTCAGCAGCGCATGTATGACTTCGACCTGAAACAAGGCGACCCGCTGGCAAAATACATCACCATCAAGGCCGACTCCTTGCGCGAAAAGGGACGCAAGAACGACATCATCGGTTACAGCGACTCTATCTACATTGACGACGCACGCGACGATTATTCCTGCGACGTATTTTCTGCCATTGAAAACTACAACCGCATCATCTATCGCGACACGACGATCATCGCCCGCGGAACGGTCAATCCGTTGCGCTTTCTCGACTATGCTTTCCAAGGCACCATCGTGACCGATTCGGCCTACTATCCGAAAGCCGAAATGCAGTTGCGCGACAGCAAGGGAGAAATCAAACTGCAATTTCCCATCGGTTCGGCCAAACTCGACTTGAGCAACCCACGCAACGCCGACGAACTCTCACAGCTCAACGAACAGCTTCAGGCCATCGCCCACAGCAAAGACGCATCGCTCCGCGCTTTCAGCATCATGGGTACGGCCTCGCCCGATGGTTCGTATGCTGGCAACCTGAAACTGGCTGAGAAGCGTATGCAATCGGCCCTCAACTACATCGTCGGACAGCTCGACAGCGAAACGCGCCGCCGCATGAGCGTAAGTTCGAAAGCCAAAGTGGCGAAGTGGGACGACGTGGTGGCGCTACTGCGCCGCGACAGCCTCAACAAGGAGGCCGATGCCATCCAAGACATCCTCAACCGCTATAAAACGCCCGACGTGCAGGGACGCCACATCCGCCGCCTGCCGTTCTTCCGCAACACGCTGGAGGCGAAATATCTGCCGCAGTTGCGCCGTGTGGAATATGCGTTCAACTATTCCATCTTCCGCGTTCTCACGCTCAGCGAAATCCAGCAACTCTATGAGAAAGACTATAAGCAGCTGTCGCGCTACGAGTTTTTCCGTCTCTACCGCGCGGAAGCCGATGAAGCGAAACGCGAAAAAATCATCCGCCAGGCATTGGAAATCTATCCGAGCTTCGGCATCGCTGCCAGCGACTTGCAGGCCATCTTGATTAAAAACGGAAAGGCCGACCGCGACTTGCTCAAACCCTATGCAGGCAAGAAGGCACCGGCCACGCTCAACGCCAACCACATGATTGCGCTACTCAATTCCGGACAATATTCACAGGCCGACAGCATCTCAGATTTCCTGCCCGACACGCCCGACACCCACATGCTCAAGATTGTCACGGCAACGCTCAACGGCGACTACAATCAGGACAACTTCAATGCCATCGCTGCCACTGGCTTGCGCAACGAGGTGGTGATGCTTCTGGCCATGAAGCGCAACGAGGAGGCCTTGAAGCGCTCGAAGGAACTGCCTGAAGAGGAAGCGCTCACGCATTATCTCAGAGCCGTTTGTCTCAACCGCGCCGAAAAACCAGTTGAGGCTTACACAGAACTCAAGCAGGCGTTTTCAATGGATCCGGAACTGGAACGCACCGCCTATACTGATGGTGACGTCAACGACTTGATTCTCGACAAAAAATAGGCGTTTGTAATGGTGATAATATGCAACAACCATTACCTCTAAAAATTTGATCAATGAATAACAAGAAAAATACCTGCCGCCTGCAATTCAGCAGCGGCATCCTATATAAGAAAGGCGTTGGCGTTTGTCTTTTCGCGCTGGCCATACCCCTCTCGGCACAGGTGCCAGGAAGTGCGCTCGACCACATGCTGCAACGCCCAAAAGTGGCCAAACACTTTGAAAACAAAACCTTCGGCGACCACCTCTTCGTGGAAGGCGGCATCGGCGCAAACAGCATCGTGACGCGCTCATCGTCGCATTTCAGCACAGCCGGACTGACAGCGCAATTGGGCATCGGCGACTGGGTAACTCCGCTCCACGGATGGCGCCTCGGCTTTCAGGGCGGCAAATTCTCTGGAGAGCCAAACAGCGCCAACATCATGGGGGCTTCACTCGACTATCTGCTCAACATCACAGCGCTCTCGGTGTCGACGATGCGCGACTCGACATACAGCAATTCTCGCATGTTTGAACTCATCGGTAAGGCGGGAGTGGACTATGTCTACACGACGAACAACGGCGTGCACACGAATGCGCTCGGAGCGCATCTCGGTCTGCGCGGACAGGTGAACCTCTCACGCTTCGGCTATTTCTATCTCGAACCGATGGTGGGGCTCTATTCCGACAAGATTACGCAAGAGAGCAATTGGCGCGGCTATCGCTTCGCAGCCTCCGTGGCTGCCGGACTGGGCTATCGTCTGCAGGAACACACGGCCAATGGTGTGTTTGAAGACGACGGACACTTCCTCAACCACACCTTCGTGAGTCTCACAGGCGGTCCTTCGTCACTGCTTCAGAGCAGCGGTTCGCAAACGAAATATGCTGGCGCACGTGTCGGTGGCTACATCGGCAAATGGTTTTCCCCCTATTCGGGAGTGCGCCTCGGTGCTTTGGCTTCCACCTACAAGCAGGAAGGCCATCAACACGTGAAGGCGCTCAACGCTTCGGTGGGCTATCTTTGGAACATGCACAACACGTTTGGCGGCTACGACCCCAACCGCACTTTCTGGGTCAACGCTGTGGCCGACGCATCGATCAATGCCAGCGCAAGCGGCGACGGACGCAAGTTGAGTCCGGGATTCGGCGCAGGGCTTCAGGCTAATTTCCATTTGGCACATGGCGTTGACTTCTTCATCGAGCCGCGCGTGGATGCCTATAAGAAAGGCTATGCCGCCTACGGCCCTGTCATGAAGAAACTCAATGCAGCGGGCAGCATCATGGCGGGCCTCACCTTCATGCAAGGCGGCGACACCCGCACGCAGTTGGCCCGCAACGACGACTTCAAACAGGAAACGGCCTACGACCATCTCTTCTTGGAGGCAGGCATCGGCGGGGCGCTGCCTGGCACTTCTTCGGCTGCTGGCCACCCCTTCACTTATGTCCGCCCCGCGGCCTTCATGGGTGTCGGCAAATGGTTTAACGCCACCTCGGGTGTGCGTCTTTGGGGACAGGCAGCACAGATTGAAGGACGGGAAGACGACCGCGTGAAAACGGTTTCCGTTGGTGCTGACTATCTCTGGAACATCAACAACGCCTTCCACGGATATGACCCCGACCGCCGCTTCGAGCTCATCGGTTCCTTGGGTGCCAATCTGGCCATGCACGGCGGAGAGTACAAGGTTTATCCAGGACTCCAAGCTGGTCTGAAGGGACTTTGGCATATCAACCGCATGTGGGGACTCTTCATCGAACCGCAAGCACAAATCCACGCCAAGGACTATCTGGAACAATTCACCACGCCGGGCCTGCGCCGCGACGTGACAGGAACGCTCATGGCCGGTCTGCAGGTGTATCTGCATGGTTACCAGCCAACAGAAAACCGCGAGCGCTTTAACGAGACTGAGCTCAAGAGTTTCTTCTCGATGGCTGGCGGCACCTACACCAACGGCAACGGCCTCCGCAGCAAAGAAAATTATGGCTTGGCCGGACGCCTGAGCTACGGACACTGGTACAGCCCTGTCTCGGCTTGGCGACTTTCGCTCACGGGACAGGCCAACCCGCATGCCGACAAGCACTTCGCTGCGCTCTTGGCTGGCGGCGACTACATCGCTGACCTCACCACCCTCACCTATGGCTACAACGAAGACCGCATCGTCAGCGTACGTGCGCTGGCGGGTATGAACTTCGGCATCGACTATCTGAGGGGAAAGACGCATTTCGACTGCGACATCCACGGCGGCGGCCAACTGGCTGTGCGCACGGGCCGTCAGGTGGAACTTTTCGCCGAACCGCAAGTGGCCTATCGTCTCGACAAGCGCTACAATTCCCGCATGAAGCGCATCGTGCCACAACTTCTGTTTGGACTGAACTACCGCCTGAAACCAGTGTCCGACAAGATGTCTGTGGAAGGAACGGACAAGAAGCAGTTTGCCAGCGCTTCTTTCGGAACGGGACTCTATTCTGGAACGGTGACGAACATGTCGCCAGTACGCCGCAAGTTCTCTCTTGATTTCGACCTCAGCTACGGACAATGGAAAACAGCTGCCCACGGATGGCAGGTGGGCCTCTCTGATGCCACTATTCAGAAGCACGGCAAGGGCAATATGCACATCACGACGCTGCACGCCGACTATCTGCGCAACCTGTTCTCGGCCTCTTCCACTTCGCCTTTCCGCCTGACGGGCATCGCTGGCATCACCGCCAACATCGCCTCCAGAGAAGGCTACCGTCCTGCCTACGCGCTCGGTCTTGAACTCGGTGTGCAAGCTGGCGTTGCTGTCAACGATCAGATTGAAATCTTCGCCGAACCGGTCGGCACGCTGATGCAAAAAACCATCCAGCGCCACAACGACCACCCAGCTGAAGCTCAAGCCCGCTTCATGCTTGGCACGAAAGTCAACTTCTGACAAAAGCCACGGCATCATTTCGCCGACGGCCGTATATGACAACAAAAAACTCCCGCCCATCTGCTTCCAGGCAGACGAGCGGGAGTTTTCTGTTTCTCCCGAGGAAAGACGAGCACAGAGGTTAAACTCTGGGGCTGCCTTTTCCTCAATACTTCATATAATCGGGCAATGGCTCTTGCGTCGATGCGTCATAACGTTCTCCAAACAGGCGTTTGAGCAAAGGCAAAAGAGCATGACGGATGGAACGCTCGTTGAGCTGGTGTTCGCCGTCGAAACGCTCGGCATGCGCATAATATTTCGTGAATGTATTATAGGCGTTGATTGGATTGACCGTCGTGTCGCCCGTTCCAAACAGGCCGTAACATAGTTCGCGCTCCTCGGGGGTGATGTCGTCAAACTGATGGCGCTCCATTTCGTTGAAATGGCGGATGATGTCGGCCGTGATGCGAAACTCCTTCTGACTGTCCTTGCGTCCGTTGAGAAACTTGAATGTCCCAGTGTGCAACACTTTGCTCATCGTTGACATACGGAAAGCGGGATTCACACAGATGCGCAGAAACCCACGCATCTGCTGGGCATACATGCCACCCATACTCGTTCCGACAACGACATCCGGACGGTGTTCCTCACAAAAAGCCTTGAGATAAGGCAGCGCCTCTGCTGGGTCAACGGGAATGTCGGGGGCAAGTATCTCCGAAGAAGGGAAAATCTTGCGCAGCAGTTCTGCAGTGCCTGTCGCGCCTGAAGAAGCGAAACCGTGGAAATAAACCATGTTGAATGGCTCCGCCGTGCGGGGCATATTGTCTTTGTAGTTTGCCATAAGTGTCTTGTTATGTAGGTGTTCGATAATTAGCTTATAAGTAAAGAATCCCCAAAGATTCTCTGTGCAAAGTTATCAAAAAAGCAGCACAAAAGGGGCGGCACCAGTCTGCTTATTTTATTAATAGCGTTCAATTGTCCCATTGAGGCATACACCGTTCATGTCCCCGACAGCAAGATAAACGAAGATATCCTTTTGCACCTCGATATATTTTTGTTACTTTGTGTTTGCATTGAAAATAGGACAAGCCAAAGCATCTTGGCTGGTATTTCTAATCATTAAGTCACTAACAACCATCACACAAAACACATGAGAAAAATCTCTTATCTTCTGAAAAGAACTGGCCTTACGCTGGTTTCGGCACTGCTCCTCGCTGCCCCCGCGACGGCGCAACAAACGTCGGCCGCCTACACGCCGAGCGCTGAAAACCTGAAGGCTCGCAAGGAATTTGCCAACCGCAGATTCGGTATCTTTCTGCATTGGGGCATCTACAGCCTCTTCGCACAAGGCGAGTGGTATCTGGAAACTGGCAAACTCAACGGACAGGAATATGAGAAGGTTGCCAACGCGTTTTATCCACACGACTTTGACGCCGACAGTTGGATTAAGACGTTCAAGGACGCTGGTGCCAAATATATCTGCTTCACGACACGACACCACGACAGTTTTTCTATGTGGGCCACGAAGCAGTCGGACTACAACATCATGCACACGCCTTACAAAAAGGACATTGTTAAAGCGCTGGCCGATGCCTGCCATAAGGAGGGCATGGGACTGCATTTCTATTATTCACACCTCGACTGGAGAAGACCCGACTATCCGCTCGGAAGAACGGGACACCACACAGGACGTGAACTGAAGCCGAACTACCAGACTTACTTCAACTTCATGAACGCTCAGCTGACGGAATTGCTGACCAACTACGGCAAAGTCGACGCCATCTGGTTTGACGGCTACTGGGACCACGACCAAGACTCTGTTCCGTTTGACTGGCGCGTGAGAGAACAATATGACCTCATCCACCGCCTGCAGCCCGCCTGTCTGGTGGGAAACAACCACCACCTGCCTCCAATGGCCGGCGAAGACATCCAGCTTTTCGAACGTGACGTGCCAGGAGAAAACGAAGCGGGATATTCTGGCGAAAATGGTGTGAGCGAAACGCTCCCGCTGGAAACGTGCCAAACGATGAACGGCATGTGGGGATATAAAGTGGCCGACCAGCACTATAAGTCGGCAACGACATTAATCCGCCTGCTGGCACGCACAGCTTCTAAGGGGGCGAATCTGCTGATGAACATCGGCCCTCAGCCCGACGGCAATTTGCCGAAAACGGCGGTTGAAAGACTGCACGAGATGGGCGCATGGCTGAAAGCCAACGGAGAGGCCATCTACGGCACAGACGGTGTGACTTATCCGCAAGGCGGCGACAGCATCGTATCAACAAGAAACGGACAGACGTTCTATATGCACATCCTCAAAAACAATGTCACGAGGATTGACGAACTGCCTGCTGGATGCAAAGGCAAGGAGGCCGTGGTGCTGACCACTGGCGAGAAACTGCGCATCAAAAAAGTGAAGGGCAAAAAGTCTATCGAAGGTATTTCTGTCCCAAAAGATTGCGCCGACTTTGTCATCAAGGTCAATTAATAATTCCACTAAAGTTTCACCATTACTAAATACAGCAAAAGGCGGTATAGGCAAATTGCCCGTACCGCCTTTATGTAATAAAAAAAAATCGCATCTCGGAAAAAACACATTCAAGAGGATTTTGTATTGCGGCGACTTTGCTGTAACTTTGCATAGAATTTATAGTGACACGACATCATGAACATAGGATTTGACAACGAGAAGTACCAGAAAATTCAATCCGAACACATCAAGGAGAGAATTTCCCAGTTTGACGGTAAACTGTATTTGGAATTGGGCGGCAAGCTCTTCGACGACCACCACGCCAGCCGCGTGTTGCCGGGCTTCCTGCCCGACAGCAAGTTGCGCATGTTTCAGAAACTGAGCGACAGCATTGAAATCGTCATCGTCATCAGTGCGACCGACATTGAGAAAAACAAGAAACGCGCCGACCTCGGCATCACCTACGATGAAGACGTGCTGCGACTGAGAGGCGAATTTCAAAACAGAGGCTTCATGGTCGGCTCCGTGGTCATCACCCACTACAACGGACAACCTGCCGCCATGCAGTTTAAGCAACGTCTTGAACGCGACGGCATCAAGACATATTGTCACTACCTCATCGAGGGTTATCCACACAACGTGAAACTCATCGCCTCCGACGAAGGCTTCGGTAAAAACGACTTTGTGGAAACGGAACGCCCCCTCGTCATCGTCACAGCGCCGGGCCCTGGAAGCGGCAAGATGGCCGTATGCCTGAGCCAGCTCTACAATGAAAACAAGCGCGGAACGAGAGCGGGATACGCCAAATTTGAGACTTTCCCCGTTTGGAACCTGCCGCTGAAACACCCCGTCAACATCGCGTATGAGGCAGCCACGGCCGACCTCAACGACGTGAACATGATTGACCCATTCCATCTGGAAGCCTACAACAAAATTGCCGTCAACTACAACCGCGACATCGAGATTTATCCGGTGCTCAACGCGCTCTTTGAAGGCATCTACGGTTCCAACCCCTACAAGTCGCCCACCGATATGGGCGTCAACATGGTTGGCTTCTGCATCAGCAACGACGAAGTATGCTGCAACGCTTCGAAGAACGAAATCATCAGACGCTACTACGATGCCACGAACAAAATGGCACGCGGCGCCTGCAACGAATCGGAAATCAGCAAAATCCAGATGCTGTTCAACCAGGCTAAGATTGACACGGACTTCCGCCGCACCACCACCGCTGCCAAGGAATGCAAGAAACTGACGGGACACACTTCTGCCGCCATCGAACTGGAGAACGGCGACATCATCACTGGTAGCTCAAGCGAACTCTTGGGATGCTGCGCGGCGCTGCTGCTCAACGTGATGAAACATCTTGGCAACATCGACCACAAAATCAAACTGATTCCGCAATCGATGATTGAGCCGATTCAGCACACGAAGATTCAATATCTCGGCGGACACAACCCGCGCCTGCACACCGACGAAGTTCTGGTGGCGCTCTCTGTGCTCTCTGAAAACGACGAAAACTGCCGTAAGGCGCTTGAGCAACTGCCGAAACTGCGCGGCTGCCAAGTTCACTGCACTGTCATGCTGAGCGAAGTTGACCAAAAGATTTTCAAGAAACTGGGTGTCAATCTCACCTGCGAGCCTATTCTGAAGAAATAAACCAGAATACGCAACGCAAGACCGACAATAAAGACTCTGCCGACAAACATGCCTTTGTCATCAGGCACATATTTAGTAATGGTGAAAGAATAAGTTGAGCAATTTTGACCTGTATTTTTGTTGGTTTTGGAATTTGGAAGAGGGAGCATAGCGGGCTATGTGACCGATGACAAATATCAAAAGCGGCAAAAAGACAGGGCATAAGAAATAACACCTTATCCTTACTCCACAAAATTGGTCAAGTTATTTTTTTACCATTACTTACATACAAACGCGAAGAGGGAGGACAGTATAAACTGCTCTCCCTCTTCGCGTTTTTAACCAGGACCATCTACTCAGTATAAGCTCTAACCAGCACGACACTCCAGCGGAAGCCTCATCGGCTACCGACGAACAGGCAGATCATGCCCAAGAGCACGAAGAGGAGGTCGATGAATTTCGAACGGAGGTTTTTCTCCCGGAAAAGCAAAGCGCCGAAGAGGAACGACACGACGACACTGCCACGCCGCGCCATCGACACGATGGCAATCATGGCGCCAGGACATGAAAGGGCATAGAAATAGGCCATGTCGGCAGCGGTGAGGAACACGGAAATCAAAATGATGCTCCAACGCCATTGGAAGGGCGTGCCCTGATGGCGGTGGGGAAACCAGATGAGCAAGATGACGGCGGTCATCATTACGGCCTGGTAGAGGTTGTACCATCCCTGAACGAAGAAGCGGTCGAGGCCGGCACCACCCTCCGAAACCGAAGCCATCAGGAATTTGTCGTAGAGGCCGCTGGCAGAACCGAGCACGGTTGCCAATACGAGCAGGAATATCCAGCGGTTGTGGCTGAAGCGGATGCCCTCTTTCTTGCCACTGCGACTGAGAAGGAAAAACGAAAGCAGGGCCAATGATACGCCGGCCCATTGCCAGGCGTTCAACTGCTCGCCGTAAATAACCAACGCACCGAAAAGGGTCATTACGGGACGCGTGGCATTGACCGGACCGACGATGGTGAGCGGCAAATGCTTCATGGCATAATAGCCACAAACCCAAGACGACAAGACGATGACGGCCTTGAGGAACACCAAAGCATGGGCATGCCAACCGGCCAAAGGCACATACTGCGTGTTTCCGCACAACGACATCAGGATGAAGGGAAGGAAAAACGCAGCACACACCACGGTGTTGACCATCAATACGGGCAACACGGCATTACCTGCCAAGGATTTCTTTTTGAAGACGTCATAGAAGCCTAAGAGACAGGCCGACGTGAAAGCTAATATAATCCACATGTGAATAGGGAGTCTTTTTTTGCAAACATGTCTGTTCACAAAAACAACTTGGCAGGAAGAAATCTCCTGCCAAGTTGTTTTAAATATGTATGATAATTTCTAAGGGATGGGAATGTCTAATCCGAAAGCGTCTGTTTGTCGAAACGCATTACCGTTTGAGGGTCTCAACCATACGGTCTCAGCCGTTTTCATCCCACCTCCGTTTCAGAAGTTCATGGCACAAGCACCTTGGTGTTGTTAACGAAATAGATGCCGTGGTTCATCTTGTATGTCTTGTCGCCACTCACCTTCTCCGAACTCAGGCAACGGCCGTAGAGGTCGTAAACAGAGACCATCATGGGTTTGGAAGCCGAGACATTGATTTGTCCTTTAGTCACGTTGACTTTGAGGAGGCTTTCTTCAGGCACCGTCACGATACCGGTTGACATCTGGTCCTTTGTCTGATAAACGCGCACCCAGTCGAAGAGGGTTTCATAGACGTGGCCCGTATCGCAGTTGGCGGCCCAAGAGCCGTTACCAACCGACTGGTTGATGATGATGTGGAAAGCCTTGTCGAAAGGCCACTGGCCGAGATCGAGGTCGCTCTGCTTGCTTGATTTTGCATAAGAGAAAGCCTTGATGCCGTCAACATACCATGTGAGCAACTTCTCATTCCATTCCAAAGTAAAAGTGTGATAGTTGCCCGTCGTGACATTGCTCATCGTGCCACCCTTTTTGGGGTTGTTGCCCTGTCCCTGGCAAAGGCTACCATCGGAAGTGCCGTTGGCCCAGCGTGAGTGGATGGTGTGGTAAGACACGTTCTCATTGTTGATCTGTTCCCAAATATCAATCTCACCACCATAGGGCCAGCCGGCGCTGTTGTCCTGCGGCATCATCCAGAAGGCGGGGAAGTTACCCGTGTGGCCGTTGGTGAGGAGGCGTGCTTCAATTTTTCCGTAGCGCACGGAGAATTTGCCGTAAGTTTGAATGCCGCCGCTGATCATGTCGACATTATCGGTGGCCTTGAACGGGTTGGGCACACAGCGAGCAACAAACTTTCCGTCTTCGATGTAGCCAGTCAGTTCATGTTCCTGCTTGTTCTTTGAAAGGAAACGCTTCCACGTGGGACTCTGACGGGTGCAACGGGTCCAATAGGCATCATTTGGCTGAGTGCCGTCGGCCGTGTTAAACTCGTCGGCAAATACCAATTCATAGGTAGCAGAAGAAGTGGGCTCGTAAGTGACATTAATCTCCACATCTCCGTTGACAGAATCCTTTGGAATGGAATAGTTTGAGATGGCAGTGCGGGTATATTCACTCCACTGACGGTTGCCACGAATATACTGAGGACCTTTGAGGTTATGGCCATGACGGATGACCATACCTTTGGTTTTATAACCTTCGGCCACAGGAACGGCACGCACCGCGAGGGCGGTGAAGGGCTTCACCCTTGGCGGCAGACCGCTTGCGGCGGTGCCGTGAACACTACCGTTGACGGTGTTGACATCGAGTTTATGTGAATCGTTGTGAACGTTGAGCAGGAAGTCGACTACGTTGCCACCGTTGTCATCGATGTTGTTTTCGCCGCCTTTAGCCCACTGGCCTGCTGGGTCGATGTTGTTGAAGTCAACCTTGAGGCGTGCGCGGTAGTTGCCCGTCGGGAGCATTTCAGGAATTCTGAATGCCGGCATCGTGTTGATGGCAACATCAGCGGGGTCGGCTGTGATTTCCTTGCCGTCGCTGTTGCGTCCGTTGAAATAGTTGTAGGCGATGAGCTCAGAAGACGGTGTCGGTCGGCCATTGGCATCCAAGACGGCATCAAATTGGCCGTCTTGGTTAAAGTCGATATAAAGATATGCCTGCATGGACTTTCCGCGATAGGTGATAGTTGTTTTCACCTCATCGCCAGGCAACACCGAGACTTCCTTTTTCGTCATGTCGCGGTAAACGAAATTGTCACCGGAAGAGCCCAATCCCAAAGTGCTCGTGCCTCCTTTTGTGGCAATGAATTTCAGCGCCGTCAGTCGGCGGTCTGTGCGTGTCACAGTGGCCGTTGCTTTGTCAAAATGCGTGCCGTAATCATCGTCCGTCACGAACGAAGACGTTCTTGAACTGAAATAAGGAATGAGGCGCACCGTACCGTCCACATATTTTGCTGGAATGGTGTAGGCACCGTCCTTAAAGAGGTAAGCCGGAATGATCACGTCTTCATATTGCGGCGTATCGTTCAAGAGACTGTCGCCATCGAGACCATATCCATGACGGAGCACCACGTGCGAGAGCACGAAGCCCGGCGCCGGCTGTGCCTTGATAGTATAAGGCTTTCCAAACGGAATTTCCTCAGTGGTAAAGTCCGTACCATCGGCCTTGAGAATGTCGCCATTCAGTCCGCCGCCGTTGGCCGCCGTTGCACGATAGATGGTCACCATGTCGTTGTGAACGTTCAAACGCGTGTCGACAATCACACCGCCGTTGGCTGCGATAAGGTTGCCCGGTGTGTCGTTGCCGCCGGCATCGGTGCTGTTCCAGTCCACCTTGTAGCGCAGGCGATAAAAGCCCGGCTTCATGTCGGCAGGAATTGTGAATGAAGGCGGCTGGACGGCAGAACCGGCATTGGCACTTGCGCCCAGACTGTTCTTGCCTTCATAGTAAGAATACGACACGAGGTCGGAAGCCTCAGGGAGCGTTCCGTCATCGACAACCTCCACGTCAAAGCGTCCGTCATTTCCCTTGTCGAGATACACGTAAGAGTGCATCCAAGATCCCGGCGTATAGTTCACCGTTGGCGTCACGCTCTCACCCGGCTTCACGCAGAAGCCTTCAGAAAAGACCTCTGTATAGAGTTTCTGAGTGGTTTTCTGATTGACGGCAATGGTTTGTTTTCCACTGGAAGCGCAAGAAAAACCGATGCTGCTGGTGTAGCGGTCGCTGCGGCTCTGCTTCGTGTTTTTCGGGAAATTGATGGGATAGATGCCATAAACGATGCGGGAAGCGCCAGAAGAGTTCACCTCGATTTCGTCGATATATGCGGCGAAATCGGCGGCGAGGTTGTGTGTCGACTCGCAGTCGGGCACCACCACCAAGGCGTTAACCTCAGCGCCCTCAGCGCCATTGATGGCGAAGACGGCATCCTGCCATTTTCCTGGCGTGATGGTCTTGCTGGAAAGCACGGTAAACTGCTCTGTCTCTTTCTGTCCGACACGTTCCGGACGCTTGCCGAGACCGATGAGCATCACGCGTCCAGCCTTCTCCTTGTGGATCATGACATGAACAAACTGCTTCTTGGGCGTCAGTTTGATAGGTTCTTTCAGATCAATGCGGGCGCCAAACAAGTTGCCAGCAAAGCGCGAACGCTGGAAAGCGAGCAATTTGGCTGTGCCATTGGGCACCACACCAGTTTCTGCATCAGGAGCGTTGAGCTGGTCGTTGTCAACAATTTGCACGTTGCCCTTCAGTGCTCCTGTTCTGAACGGCGAATGTGCCCACGAGTCGTAGACACCGATTGACTTGAACTGGCTTTCGTCTTCGAATCCGATTACCGTTTGCGCCTGCTGCGCCATTGGCAGAGCGAAAGCCGTCAGTGCGATATATTTTTGAAGATTTCTCATATAATACTTATTATGGAAAACAGAATGTCGGGGCGGAGAGCATCCTTTGTGGAACATATTTGCTCCTGCCCTTCGTCATGACTTAGTAAACAGAAAGCGTATGAAGCAGCGGACAAGCCTTGCTGTTTGTTATCTTCACTCTCAGGTATTTGGCTTGGAATCCAGTTTCCGTATAGCTGGCCGAGGTGCTGCCATTGAGCGGGATGATGCGCTTATAGCCGATAGTTGTCTTGGCAATGGCTCCGCCGCGTGAAGTCCAAGTCGTTCCGTTCATACTGGTTTCAATGGTAAAGCCTTTCACGCGCTGTCCGAGTTTGATGTATTCCATCATCGAGACGTAGCGAACCGTCTGCGGTTCATCCCATTGCAAAGTAATCGTGGCAGTTGTTGTTCCGTCGTTGGGCGCCCAGTAAGTGTCTTTGTTGTCGTCCGTCAGATTGGTGGCGACATAATTGCGTGCCGCTCCGGCCTTGCGTTCTTCAGAGACCGTCACTTTGGCGTTGCGTGCCAAGTCCGTTCCGAGACGCTTGGTGAGCAGTTTTCCCAAATCCGTCATAACGTTGACCGTTGCAGGAGGCAGACTGCCCGACTTGTCGGGCGGGAGATTCAAGATGAGCGTTGCGTTGCGGCCAACGGTTTCGAGATACATCTGGAAGAGGCGTTCTGCGCTTAAAGGCGATTCGCCAGCATGCCAAAACCATCCCCTGTTGGTGGCCTTGGCGTCGCTCTCTCCTGGATGCCAGAGCCAGCCATTTTCGTCGCCGCTCGTGCCGTCGCCCATCGACCAACAGGTCTCTCCGGCCCATCCTGCTTCATTGCCAATCCAGCGAGCTTCGCCGCCAAGACCCCACATGATGATGTTGGGGCAGATATTGTGGATGGAGTCGCGCAAGTTGGGCATATCATAATAGATGCCTGCATCACTGATGGTGCGCGTGGTGTTGGCACCGCCATAGTAGCCAGCGTGGTCTCCTCCGGTTGCACCGTCGAACCACATTTCAAACTGGTCGGCACCATATTTTGCCAACTCGGCACACTGAGGCAGGAACACCTTCTTGGCATAATTGTCGGTGCCGTCGCCCCAATAGGCGCTGTTCATGTCCCAGGGCGAAACATAGAAGCCATACTTCATCTTGAGGTCGTGGGCAGCCTCAGCAAAGTCTTTGGGGATATTAGTGGCGCGGCCGTTGGCATTTCCGGCATTCAGCACACTGTGTGTGGTGGTTTCCGTTGGCCACAGGCAGAAACCGTCGTGGTGCTTGACAACGGCGATGCCGCCCTTCATGCCAGCCTTTTTGGCTGTTTCGAGCCACTGGCGCGGATTGGGCTTAGCTGTCGGAGCGAACTTGCTTTCCGGTTCTCCACCGCCACCCCACTCTTTGTCGGTATAGGTGTTCATTCCATAATGATAGAAGGCATAGAACTCCGTTTCATTCCATTTCAACTGCCGGTCGCTCGGCACAGGAAAAACCGGGGCCGGCTCGTTGTCAGCATTTTTGATTTCCTGCGTTTGCAGTTTAAACTGACTCTGGGCCTGGCTGCACAGCGGATAGCCGGCAGCGCTAAGCGCCAAGAAGAGTAATATTTTTTTATCCATAAGCATAAAACTTTTACGAAGGCGGCCCAGCGTGTCCTATTTTCAGGACATCGGCAGACAGACGTTTCTTCGCGGTATATTATTGTCTTTAGAGGGAGGCAGAAAATAGCACGGACCGAAGGGTGCCGCTCCGTCTGCCACAAGTCTTACAGGAGATAGCGGTTGCCTCGCTTTTCTTCTCCGATGGTGGTTGCCACACCATGTCCCGGAAGGACATTGACATCACTTGGCAAAGATAATATTTTTTCTTTCAACACACAAATAAGTTGGGCTTCATTTCCACCAGGCAAATCACATCGTCCGATTTCATGGCAAAAAAGGCTGTCGCCGCTGAAAATCAGCTTCTCAGCCTCGCAATAAAAGCAGACGCCGCCAGGCGTATGCCCTGGCGTTTCGATGACGCGCAACTGGTGGTTGCCGAAAGTGATGAGGTCGCCGTCCTTAAACGTGTTTCCGACGCTTGGCAAGGTGAGCGGAAAGTCGCGATGAAGGAACATGCGCATCTGTTCTGCGGCCTGCAGATAGGTCGACACCTCGTCGGCGCACATCTCGGGCTGAAGATGATAGGTGTCGCAAACAAACTGTGCGCCGAAGACATGGTCGAAATGTCCGTGGGTGCAGAGCAGATGGCGCAACACGAGTTTGTTTTCGGCCAAATAGGAAGAAATGGCCGCTTTCTCTTCGGGGAAGAAAGCACCGCAGTCGATGATGACGGCCTCGCGGGTCTCGTCGCTCACGACATAGCAATTCTCCTCAACGAAGTTGACTTTGAAGTGTTGTATGTTCAGCATATTTTCTACTTATTCTTTCAGCATTAGGTTGACCAACGGGCCGCGCCAATCACGCCATGACGTAAGCCACCTGCTTTGTCTCAAAAAATTCGCCGTCGAAATACTGCGAGAGGTTCCACACTTCGCTGCATTTCTTGAAGGGCGCCATTTCATGCGCAAGGTCACCGCCCTTCAGGCAGATGATACCATTGGGCAGGGCGTTGCTTGACTTTCCTGCGATGTTCTTCTTCACGAGTCTGTAGAGTTCCGAGAAATCCATCACGGCACGCGACACGACGAAATCAAACTTGCCCTTTTCCTCGATGACGTTGCGGTGTACGGCCTCGGCGTTTTTCAGTCCGAGGGCTTCAATCACGGCATTGGCCACGCGGATTTTCTTGCCGATGCTGTCCACCAAATGGAACTTGACTTCGGGGAAAAGAATGGCCAAGGGGATGCCGGGGAAACCGCCGCCCGTGCCGATGTCCATCACCGAGGTGCCAGGTCGGAAATTGATGACCTTGGCGATACCTAAGGAATGGAGCACGTGGTGGGGATAGAGATTGTCGATGTCCTTTCGGGAGATGACATTGATTTTGGCGTTCCAATCGTGATAGAGCGCATCGAGCGCCTCAAACTGGCGGCGCTGCTCTTCGCTGAGATTGGGGAAATATTTGAAGATGAGGTCTGCTGAAATGTTTTCTGACATAATTTTATGATGAGAATGAGATGTTATCAAACTGCTTTATCTGCCCGACAAGATGTTTTCAATCTGGCGTAGTTCTTCGTCTGCCAGTTTGTCTCTCTCGACACAGCGCAAATTGTCGGCCAACTGCTCCTTTTTGCTTGCCCCGACAATCACGGAGGTGACGCCTTCATGCTGCAACACCCAGCGGAGCGCCAGCTGCGCCAAGGTGTCGCCGCGCGAAACGGCGAAATCATTGAGACGCTGGAGCTTCTGCAACAATTCTGGCGTGAGGTTTTCTTCCTTGAGGGTAGTTTCGAGACGGATGCGAGAATCGGCAGGGATGCCGTTCAAATAGCGGTTGGTCAGCATGCCTTGTGCCAACGGGGAGAACGACACGAAACCGGCGCTTTCGCGCTGAACTTCTTCCAAAATGCCTTCTTCAACGGGGGCGCGGTCGAGCAAATTAAGGCGGCCCTGATAGCACAGACACGGCACATCGCGGCTGCGCAAATACTGGAAGGCGAACTTCGTGGCCTCGAGGGGCCAGCGGGAGATGCCCACATAAAGCGCCTTGCCCTGGCGAACAATGTCCACCAACGCCTGAAGGGTTTCCTCCAAGGGAGTCTGCGGGTCATAGCGGTGGGTATAGAAGAGGTCGACATAGTCCAGTTTCATGCGCTGCAAACTCTGGTTGAGCGAGGCAATGAGCGATTTCCGGCTGCCCCAGTTCCCATAAGGCCCGGTCCACATTTCGTAGCCGGCTTTCGTGGAGATGAAGAGTTCGTCGCGATAGGGTTTGAGAGACGTCTGCATGATTTCGCCAAACGTCTCTTCGGCACTTCCTGGAGGCGGCCCGTAGTTGTTGGCCAAGTCGAAATGTACGATGCCGTGGTCGAAAGCGTAGTGAATCAACGAGCGGCTTTCCGACAACGGGCGCTGGCTTCCGAAGTTTTTCCAGAGACCGAGCGAGACGGCCGACAAAAGGATGCCGCTTTTTCCGCAACGGCGATAGGCTGGCCCGTTCTCGTAGCGGTCGGGGGCTGCCAAATATGGTTGTTCTTTATATAGCATGGGGTTTAATGGGTTATGGGATACAAAACTATCGGGCGTTTCGCAGCATTTTCAGACTTACCCTTTATAAAAAACATCTGCATCTTTAAGCACGGGAAATTTCTCTCTAAACTGCCGCATCTTCTGCAAGTCGATTTCCGCCGAAGCGCAGGCGGCACTGCCGCGGAGCGAGAAAAGGCTGTTGCCGTAAGGGTCTATCAGGGTGGTGCCGCCCTCGTAATGGCAATGCAAATCATCGCCGAAACGGTTAACACCCGCCACGTAGCATTGGTTTTCAATGGCTCGCGCACGCAGCAGTACGTCCCATGCCGTTTGACGGCTGGCAGGCCACGATGCCACATAGAGGATGAGGTCGTAAGGGTTTTCCGCCGTGTTGCGCGAGGCCACGGGAAAGCGGAGGTCGTAACAGATTTGCGGCAGAACGCGCACGTCGCCCACTTGCATCACCACGCGCTGGCAACCAGCAAGATAATGGGCATCTTCGCCGCCGTAGCCAAAGAGATGGCGCTTGGCGTAGTGGCAGACGCTGCCGTCCGGGCCCATGACAAACAGGGTGTTGACAAACCGACCGCTGCGCGCACTTTCTTCTGTCTGCCACGCCAGAGAACCGGCAATGCTGGCATTCAGTTCTTCGGCCTTCCGCAACATCCATTCGTAACCTATCTTCGATTGCTCCAACGTGTGCTGGTCGGGAGAGACATCAAATCCCGTACACCACATTTCGGGCAAGACATAAAGGTCGGCGCCGGGCTGGGAAGCCATGAACGACTCTGCCCGCCGGATGTTCTCCTGGGCATCCCGCCATGCGACGTCTATTTGCAACAATGATATTTTCATACGCTTTTTTATGGAGAACGGTTATCGGATTTTTACAAAGCTTCGCACCTCGCTATAATACTTATACTTCCAACGCGAGATAAGTGCGGTCGTCAAACGACACCTGCCCTTCCATCAGGCATTTCGTGGCCGCATTCTCATGGATGCAAAGCGGGTCTTCGCGCAGCAGGCGTTGGAGTTCGTCTTCTGTTTCGCGCCATGTGTCGCGCAAAACGGGGTATCCGTCTGAAGCCAAAATGAGTTTCTTGACCGACGAAGGCACGGCCAACACAGGCACGGTGGAAAGATCCATTTCCGTTCCATCCAACACGGTGTAGCGGTAGGGATTGCGAACATCGGAGTCGTTTTGGAAATTGGTCTGGTCGCGCAAAGCGTCGTAGATGAAGGCCCGTCCGGCATCAAAATGGCGTATGCTGTCGGCCGACGCGCCCTTTGAGAGCAGATAGGCCACGGCTTCGCAACGGGCACGTGTCAGGATTTCGTCAACGTGTTTGGGATTGTCATAAGTCTTGCCTTCAAACCTGCATTGGCAGTCGCCGAACAGCCATACTTCTCTCCGCATTCTGCTGTAAACAACGGCGGAACACGTCGGCCGCAGGGCGGCACACGTGAGGGCCGCTTCGGGCATATCGTTGCGGAGCACCTGCATAAAACAACGCGCCGCACTTTCCATGGTGGCATCTTCCGGCAGCGTTCCGACCGCCCTCGAGATGCGCTCCATCGCCTGGCGGCCTCCGCTCTTCTGCGCAGCTTCTGGGGCTTTCTTGGCTTTTGAAGGAGTCGCCATGCTCGTTGCGCGTTTGGAAGTGCTGCCGTCAATCACGGCCGCAAAATGTTCGGTCGTCACAAAACCGTCTTCGCAAAGGGCCACGGAATCCAACTTGCCCTGCATGAATGATTCAAGTATTTTCATTGACCTCTGATGATTGAATGTCCCCGTCGGCTAGGGTGTTCAAAATCCAGAAAAACTAAGTAGATGGAGATTGTGCGGAAAAAGCCTTGTCTGCGGCGCTGTGCGGGCTGAAAGCCCAACAAGTCCCTAGCCCAGGGCAACGCCCTGGGTACCATGTCCCCATTCCCAACGCCCTGTAAGGGCAAAAGTAAAAGCCAACCGTTCGCCCATACTTTTGCCCTTACAGGGCGTAGGCGTTTATACGCTGATACCCAGGGCGTTGCCCTGGGCTGAGGACTGGCTGCCCTTTCAGGGCGCTCCTTTTCGCGCTTTGTTCGTTTATCATGTGCGCATGCTTTGCCACTTGTTGTTTGGCAAAAAAACGCGCAGAGATTTTTCTGGATTTTGAACATCCTACCCGTCGGCTTTCTCGCTACAGGCTTTCCGTCGGTATTGCCCCGGCGTGCAGCCTTCAACGGCGCTAAACATACGGCGGAAGGAAGACACACTGTTGAAACCAGACATTTCCGCAATGACATCGAGCGGGGCGTTGTTCTCAACCAGCAAGGTCTTGGCAAACGAGACGCGATAGCCGTTGACATAGTCGGAGAATGAACTCTGGAGTTCGGCGTTGATGAAATTGCTGAGGTAGGTGCGGTTGGTGCCGACAATCTCTGCCAGGCGAACGATGGTTAGTTTCTTGTCTAAGAACACGCGCTCTGTCTCGAAAACTTGCACCATGCGTTCCTGCAAAGCCTGCTTAAAGGGAACCACTTCTTCATCGGCTTCTTCCGCGGCCGGCGCTTTCTCTGGGCCGTCTGCCAGTGCGGCATCTTGCCCGTCGGCACCATCGAAGGGATTCTCTTTGGAGAAATCCACCACTTGCTGGCGCGACAAACAATAGGCGATCACGGCGAAGAAGGAGCAGATGCTGAAGTTGTATGGCACAACCACCCACTCTTGGTTGAGAAAACTGGCGATGATCCACACTGCAAAGATACCTAAAAACGCCCACACCGTCTTGCCCAACCACCGCAAATCAACGCCTTCGGTGTAGGAACTCCAATCTTTGAGTTTCAAGTCGTAACGATGGGCGGCAAATACGGCGCAGGAGAGACCGACGATGCCATAGATGAGGAGGGCAAAGATGAAGAGGTAATAAATGAATTCGCTTTTCAACACCCAATATACGAGCAGCATGGTCCAACACGAAAGCATGTTGAAGAGCAGCATGCGGCGGCCAACGCGGCCGGGGTGTGTCAGTTCGCGCAGCAAACAAACGCCAAAGGGGATGACGGTGGCCTGCAACAGATTGGTGGCCACGACCAACTGGCTGCCAAAGAAATTGTGGATATAAAACTGGAAGAACAAAACGAAATTGATGCCTGCTAAATATATAAAAAACAAGCTCGACAAATGATGGAGCCGCGTTCTCTTTCGCCTGATCAGCAAAAGCACGCATGCCACCAGAATCACACTGAAATTGCAGCCGGCGGAAAAATCGATCAAAGCCTGGAGGGAATGGTCGCGCATAATGTTTAGTAATGGTAAGTGGGTGTTCAAAGGGAGGTTCCGACGAATGCTTGGCAAGCTGCCTAATTCTGCTTCCATGTTCTCGCCAACCGACTTGTCTGAACGTCTGCAAGCATTATTCTTGGGAGAGATGGAAAACCTCCTGCGTTGTGAGGATAAAAAAACAAACTAATATCCTTACAAAGGAAATCAAAATTTTCGAGACACAAAAACGGCACGGCCAAAAAGTTGCGAAGAAAATGAAGGGGGATTTCTAAATATAGAAGACCAAGCGTTATCATAAGCAAGCGTTTTCATAAGATTGACACCTCCTTAAGTTTGGGGTGATGCGCGGATATACGACGAAGGCCTGAGGCGAAGCACTGTAGCTCACTTTGCTTGCAAAGTGAGGGGGGACGAATTTTGCGGCGACCAAGCACGGGATGAAAATCCAACAAAGTCATCCCCCAGAACGCTGACCATGTTCGCTACGTGTTCGTAGCCCTCACTTTGCGAGCAAAGTGAGCTACAATGCTGGCGCCGCAACAAGCGATTGTGTGGATCAACGCAAATCTCCGCTGCGAGGGTGCTGCCGCCGACCTTTTATATTTCCGAATTTTGCCCACTTATGTTCGTCAGCGAACGCGGGAGCAGGCACGACCGAATCTGGGAGCAGAGGCGAACGCGTCTGGGAGCAGACACGACTGCACACGGGACGGTGTTCGCCAAAAGGCATAGGGGCTGAAGCGGAAGCAATGTTTTTCCGCTTGTCAGCGCTTTTTCCAGTAAGCGGTCATCAACGCCAACTGGCTGCACATACAGAAAAAAGGCGTTGCAAAACCCGCATGGGGTGTGCAACGCCTTTGTTTATTAAGGAATATCTTTTCAATGTTCTCTGAGGGAAATGGTTTCCAAAGAGAAGCATGTATTCTGCAATGGAGATTAAGCCTTCACGCGGTTTACGTAAGAACCGTCACGCGTGTCAACTTCAATCATTTCTCCTTCGTTGATGAAGAGAGGAACACGAACTTCAGCACCAGTTTCAAGCTTGGCAGGCTTCAACGTGTTGGTGGCGGTGTCGCCCTTGAGACCTGGCTCGGTGTAAACAATCTTGAGCTTAGTCTTCACTGGCATTTCAGCATAGAGAATGGTTTCCGTTGAAGCATCGCTGACAACTTCAACAACATCACCTTCCTTCATGAAGTCAACGCCGGTGATCAAGTCTTTTTCAATCACCACGTCGTCCCAAGTTTCCTGGTTGAGGAAGTGATACTGGTCGCCATCGGCATACGAATACTGGAAAGGACGACGTTCTACACGTACATCTTCGAGCGCTTCACCAATGTTGAAACGACGCTCCAACACACGGCCGGAAACAACGTCCTTCAAAGTGGTACGCATAATCGTGTTGCCCTTACCTGGCTTTACGTGGAGGAAGTCAATGCAGAAATAAAGTTTGCCATCCATGCGGATGCAAGTTCCCTTCTTAATGTCTTGTGATTTGATCATATTATTTGAATAATTATTTTATTAGCTATATGGAGAATTGGGCAAGCCCACAATTTTGCAGTGCAAAGTTAGTTGAATCTGAGCGGATAGCAAAGCCATTTCCTGCTTTTTAGTAATGGCGAAAGAATAAGCTGACCAATTTTGACCTATTAGGGCATAAGAAAGAACTCCCTACTACACAAAATTGTCATGTTATTTTTTCATCATTACTTATGCGGCCGCCTTCGCGAATTACTTGAAATCCCAACAAAGGATTGGGCGGCCACGCGAGCGAAGTGCGGGCAACGGATGGCGGCGTCGAGGCCGTCAGTCTTTCACTTCCTCGTAGTCAACATACTCTCCCTCATCGCGCTCGAAGAAGCGTCCGTTTTTGTCGCGGTGTTCTTCTTCCTTCCGTTCTTTGGCGGTGGAGGAAGAGGACGGACCGTTGGCGGAACTTTTTGCTTTGTCTCTGAAGAAACCGCCGCTGCCGTTTGTCTGGTCGGATGGGTCGCCGTTCATAAACTGGCGGGCGGTCTTGCGGACGGTCCAAAACATTTTAAAGACGTTGAGGACGAATGAGAGGATTATGAAAATGAAGCCTACTACTAAGGCAAAAATACATCCTGGCATATTAATATCTACATTTTTAACGGGGACTGGATTATCGAACGGCCGAACGGATTATGGGGCAAGGGCTGGCCGATGGCCTATGCTTTACCATTCCATCCTACCCGTCATCCGAAACTTTATTTCTCTGGATGCCGCTTGTTTCCTCGCGCCCCTGGCAAGGAAATGCGGAACATGGCTCAGGCGGCTTTTGCCTTGCTTTTGATGGCGTTGTCGATGATGGACACCAAGACGTAGAGCACAATGATGAAGGAGAAGGCTGTCCAGCCACACAAGGCGAGGCAGACGATGCTGAGGAGGATGAATCCGTAGCGCAACTCGTTGCCTTTCAATCCGAAGTGCTTAAACTTAAGGGCGAACATGGGAATTTCTGCGACGAGGAGCCACGAGGAGAGCAAAATGCCAGCCAACAAGGCCCAACTGCTCCACGGGGTGGCCACCAGCCAGTCGTGTGCGCCAACGGCCAGTGCTGCCCAGAAGAGGGTGTTGGCAGGTGTTGGCAAACCGATGAAGGAGGTGCTCTGGCGCTCGTCTAAATTGAACTTGGCCAAGCGTAAGGCCGAAAAAGCGGCCATGATGAAGGCGGCAAACGGCAGATAGGGGAGCAACGCGCTACCAGGCAAGGCCACGGGCAGGGTTTCGCGCAGGAGGGAGAACAACACGGCGGACGGGGCGACACCGAAGGTGACGTCGTCGGCCAGGGAGTCTAACTCTTTGCCGATGGGGGAAGAGACACCCAAAAGACGGGCAGCAAATCCATCGAAGAAATCGAAGACGGCGCCGCCGATGATGAAATAGAATGCAAAGTCGTAGGCCGACTGCATGGCAAAGTAAATGGCGATGCAACCGCAGATGAGGTTGCAACTGGTAATCGTATTGGGAATGTGCTTCTTCATGACTTTGGGGTTGATAAGTAATGGTGGTCTGTTTTAAATAGGTGTTCAAAATTAGTTTATACTATCCATGTAGGGATAAGCCAGTTTAATATTGCCTTGCCGCATTCTTTTGCCCCTACAACTGTCTTTCATCAGTCACGTAGCCCGCTACGCTCCTTCTTCAAGACAGCTGTAGGAACAAAATAATACGACAATTCAATATAAACTAATTCTGAACACCTACTTATTTTTATGCTTAGCAACGAAGGGTGCATCATCCGCTTACTGCTTTTGATACACCCCTCTGATATTTCTTTTACTTTCCGCTCAAGCGGGCAACAATGGTCTGGTTGCCAACTGTTGCCTGCCCCAACTTGACCAGAATTTCTGAGTCAAGCGGCAGATAGACATCCACGCGTGAACCGAATTTGATGAAGCCCAAATGCTCATCGATGTAACACTCTTCATCGCGTTGTGCATAGGTCACGATGCGACGCGCAACGGCTCCGGCAACCTGACGTACCAGGACTTCCTGACCCTGCGGCGTTTCAATCACGATGGTGGAACGCTCGTTTTCGGTGCTGGCCTTTGGAAGCCAGGCTTTGTGGAAATTGCCGTTGTGGTGCTCCACTTTCTTGACAATGCCTTCAACGGGATACCAGTTGGCATGCACGTTGGTGACGGACATGAAGATGGAAACCATGATGCGGCGGTCGTGGAAATACTCGTTTTCATCCACTTCTTCAATCACTACGACTTTTCCGTCGGCCGCAGCCACTGCTATATTTTTGGTTTCTCCGTCGAAGATACGGATGGGACATCTGAAGAAATTGACCACAATGGCATATAGCACGACACTGATACTGGCCACAACATAAAATGGTATCATCGAGATGTTATGGAAACCATAATATACCAGTACGTTGACGAGCAACAGGACCACAAAACCTATCTGCAATGTGGATCTTCCTTCACTGTGGAGTCTGGGCTTTTTGAATCTTTTTATTCTTCCCATTCAAATGTATTTGAGTTAACCGCTTTTGCGGGCGTTGTAATCAGATGTATTAGGGGTGTTCTTGGCTTCTCGAGCGCAATGCTCCCGAAAAAGCACAATTGTTCATCTGCAAAGATAGGTTTTTTTGTCCAATTGCACAAGTCTGAAGCTAACTGATTGACATTATCGGCCAATTGTAGGTCTAAACAATGCTAAGAACCCACTAAATCAAGCCAATCCGTGCCCTTCTTCCTTGAAAGAAGGCACAAAAAAGGCTCGCAACTTTTCTGCTGCGAGCCTTTTCATTTGGTGGGTTATTTCACGAATATTTTCTTGCTATTCTGGATGTAAATTCCCTTCTGGACTTTCTGAACACGACGGCCGCTCAAATCATAGATGGCGGCAGCCTTGGGTTCAACGGTTTCGTTTTGGTCGATGCCATTGGTGAACGAGCCAGCTTCTTTCAAACGCCAAGCGTTGTTGTAACCAAATTCGCGGGTGTTGAACGTTGAAATCTTACCGCCTGCAACATACGAACTGTTAACAGGGTCGGCGGCCAACGTGATGAAAGACGCACCGTAGTTGTGTACGAAATAGAATGCTGCGGGAGCAATCTCTGCTGGAGCCTTGACAAACTGGAAGGCGGCAGCTTTGCCAACGGCGACTTCATCGGTGGATGTTGAGTCAACAGGGGCAGCGCCTTCGAGCACTGCCATCTTGCCGTAACGGAAGCTGGCAATGGCACGTCCTGCGGCAACGTTGCCAAGCACGTAGGTGGAGTCGGAAGTGGCATAGAGTTCCCACTTGTAGTGGTCGTCCTTCATCTGTTCTTCGTCCATAGCGCTCCAATTCAATGAGTCGGTGGCATCGGCAGAAACGGCAAACGTCTTGCCAGGCTGATTCAAGATGAAGTTCTTGAAGGCGCTTACGATGTAGTATGACTTGTTGGTGTCGAGGGCAATGGTTTCTTCGCCTTCCAAGGCGGTGGCAGCGGCTCTGGCAGCGGTCAAGTTCTTGGCTTCAACGGCGGCCTTGAGGTTGGCCAGCTGCGCTGTGGTGTAACCGCCTACGCAGTTTTCTGTGTTGAGCAGAACTTGGCAGTTGGCAAAGGCATAATTGTTGATGTCATCGGCAGTGAGTTCTCTGAACGTGATGCGGCTACCGGCGTCTTTGGGGCTGTTGGCGTGGGTCCAAAAGCAGAGGTTTTCTGCCGTTGCGCCGCCCAAGCGGTTGAAGCAGGCTGTCGGATCGTTTTGTGCGGAGAAGGCGAAACCGTCGCCGTTGTATGCGATGTTGAAGAGGGTGATGGCACCTTCAACGGCTGAGATGTCTTCTTTCGAACCGAACTTGATTTGCGTTCTGTTGGCACTGCCTTCTGCAAAGAGCGTCACGCCTGCGCCGTCGGCCTTGTTGTAGATGGTGATGCCATCGGCGATGTTGCCGGTGAAGGCCCACAAATAGGCATCGATGTTGTCTGAGTCGATGCTGTTGACAATCTTCACGGCATCTTCTCCAGTCTTGTGGTAGATGTATCCGCCACGAACGTTCATGAGATAATAATGGGTGTCGGCAGCAAAGGCGTCACCATTGATGGTGGTCGGCTTGAAAGGCAGACCAGCGGTGTCGCTCTTGCGGTAAACGACATGGATTTCGGTGTCTCCCGTAATCTCATAGTCGTCGTATGCTCCAGGAACGAGCTCGTAACCCATCTGGTTGAGCGGATAGTCGGACGCATGGAAATGTGTTCCCTTCTGCAAATATTTGTCCCAGGCCTTGAGCGTTTCTCCGTTCTCGTCTTCAAGAACGATCTGAACGAAAGGATATTTTTCGTATTCCAACAGAATGTTGAGCACGCCTTCTTCTGGATATGACTCCACCTTGTAAGGAAGGGTGATGGGGGTGTCGTCATCATAGTTGGCAGCACGGACGAAATCGTAGTTGGCAATCACAGGGGCCGTGATTTCCGAGCCGATGATGGAGTTCATCTCGCGGGTTTCGATTTCCACGCCGTCAACGTCACAAAGGTAAAGCGTGGTGGGGATGGAAGTCTTGGCTTCCGTCTGGATGGTGTGGATGGTGTAGAGTGAGTTTTCTCCTTCTGCGTTCCATCCGACGAACTTACCATAGTTGTTTCCAGTGAGGAATCCCTGGGCATTGAAGAACACGTTGTTTTCGTCACGGATGTAGAAGAGGCTGTCGGCCGTTCCGGCGGAAACGATGGTGTACTCGGCGATGGAGTCTTCCGACAGGCAGGTCATGCCGGGCCATTTGGGTTTGCTGTTCTGATAAAGGAAGTTGGGAAGATAGTTGCCACGTGGCGATTTGAGTTTCACGGTGATGCCGTCTTCAAAGCGGTCAACGCTGATGAGGGTCCAGACATAGTCGGCACTCGAGGTTTTGCCAAGGGCAAATTCGCGGCTGATCCAGAGAGACTGGTTGTCACCTTCTTTTAAATAACCGCGGCGAGCTTCCTCACCACATTCATAAAACATGACCTTCGAACCAGTCTTGAGTGTTTCAAGCGTTGTGATTGGAGATTCAACGCTCGTAACGATTTCCACTTGTGCCTGGGCTGTTACTCCAAACAGCGCAGCGACCACAAACAGAAATAAAGAGTAGAATTTCTTCATTTTGTGTTTTTGGTTAATAATGATTTTGGCAGCAAAGGTAAGCATTTTCTTGCATTCTATCCAACTTTTGGAATACAAAACAAGCAGGAAGCCAAAGGCTATGTTTGCCCTTGATTTCCTGCTTATATATTTTTTCACCATTACTAATGCCCGTTGTTTGTCTCTGATTGTCAAAACTCCAACGTGAAGGTGTCCATCGTCAGGAGATTGACGCTCCATATCCGATGGGAGAGCAACTGGCCATAGCCGCAAACCAGCTTCAGGACTTCGTGGGCCATGACGCCACCGACAACGGCGGGCGACATGCCAACCACGCTCTTGTCGGCGGGAGGTTGCGGAGAGACGGGATAAAGGTCGCGATAGTGCAACGGGGATTCTCCGACACCAAACACGGAGACTTGTCCTTCATAGCCGCTGACGGCGCCATAGACATAGGGCTTGCCTAACTTGCGTGCCGCATCGTCAATGACGTAGCGGGTGGCATAGTTGTCGCAACCATCCACCACCAAATCGTAGTCTTTCAAGATGGCTTCTGCATTATCTTCGGAAAAACGAACGGCATAGGGTTTCACCTCTATCTCGGGATTGAGGGCTTGCAGACGTTCTGCCGCGCACTCGACTTTCGGCGCGCCGACCTGACTTTCGCTGTAAAGCACCTGGCGGTGGAGGTTGCTCGCGCTGACAACGTCGTCGTCGACAATGCCAAGGCATCCGATGCCGGCACCGGCCAGATACAAACTGATGGGGGCACCGAGGCCGCCGACGCCAACGAGCAACACACGGGCCTTACGCAGCTTCTCCTGACCTTCTGGGCCAATCTCCGGCAAACCGATTTGCCGGGCGTATCTATCTTGATTCATAGTTGTTAAATACTAAGTAATAAGGGCCATCCTGTATTCAGATGACCCTTAGAGTTTTTTATTTTCTGTCGAAACATGCGTCCCAGTCTTTCCAAACTGGTTCGCGGCCAACGGCACGCAAGGCTTTCTCCACTTCAGCGGCCGTGCGGTCGTCGCTCACATGGAATTGCTCCAGAGCCTGCGGATAGGTGTAATAGCCTCCTGGCTCTGTCTTGCTTTCTGCCGACATGGTGGTCACGCCCAAGGTGGCCATGTGGTCGCGGATATTGGCCGGCTCACGCGTTGAATAGGAGATGTCGACGTCGTGGTCGAAGATACGCATGGCAAAAGTCACCTGTGCCAGCTCGCGGTCGGTCATCACGCAATTGGGAACGAAACCGCCGTTCTCCGACGGACGCATACGCGGGAAATTGACGCTGTATTTGGTGCGCCAGTATTTCTGCTGAAGATAGCGCAGATGATAGGCCATCATGGTGATGTCGGTGCGCCATTCTTTCTCCAAACCGATGAGAACGCCCATGCCGATGCTATGAACGCCGGCTTGTCCCATACGGTCGAAACCGTTGACGCGCCATTCGAAGTTGGCCTTCATGCCGCGCGGATGGTAAATGTTGTAGTTGGCCTTGTGATAGGTTTCCTGAAAACAAATCACGCCGTTCATACCATGCTTGCGCAATTCGGCGTATTCTTCTGCCGCGAGCGGCATCACCTCAATCTTCAAATTGGAGAAAAAGGGCTTCGCCAGGTCAAGGGCTTTCGCCAGGTAAGGCACACCAGCCTTCGCAGGATTCTCACCCGTCACGAGCAACAGATTCTCAAAGGGTGCCAACTTCTTGATGGCCTTGTATTCATTGACGATTTCTTCTTCCGTCAAAATCGTACGCTTCATCTTGTTGGCAACGTGGAAACCGCAATACACGCAGGAATTGGTGCAGGAGTTGGTGATATACAGCGGAATGAACATGGACACGGTACGTCCAAAACGCTCTTCTGTATATCGGCGGCTCAAACGCGCCATGGTTTCCAAATAAGGTTCGGCAGCCGGCGAAATCAACGCCATAAAGTCGTCTACCGTGCAACGGCGGCCTGGGGAGAGTGCGCGGCGCACATCTGCCTCTGTCTTGGCATTGATACACGCGGTGACCTCGTCCCAATCATATTTTTCGAGTTCTTCTGAGAACATGGATATTTTTACTAAGCAACTATAAGTAATGGTGAAAGGATAAGTCGTGTGAAGACCTACCTCCTCCGTAAGACTGCGGGGGAGATATTATTCGCCATGAAAGACTTTTTCCTCAGGGGAAAAACTATCCTCAAGGAAATCCTTCCCGCCAAGAATGGTTTATTCGTCAAGGAAAGCGGTCAGCGGAGAACTGGCTTCTGCTTCCAGAGAAGCACCCTGTGCGGGAAGTCCAGCCTCATAAGCTGCACGACCTGCCTCTACTGCCAACTTGAAGGCGCGAGCCATCTCAATCGGATTGCCGCTCACGGCAATCGCCGTATTCACCAAACATGCAGAAGCACCCATTTCCATGGCTTCTGCCGCATGACTGGGAGCACCGATGCCGGCATCCACCACGACAGGAACGCCAGCCTGTTCGATGATGATCTGAATGAAGTCACGTGTGCGCAGACCTAAATTCGTACCGATGGGAGCACCCAAAGGCATGACTGCAGCGGCGCCGGCTTCTTCCAGACGCTTACATAGCGTCGGGTCGGCCTGGCAATAGGGCAACACCACAAAGCCTTCCTTCACCAATTTCTCTGTGGCCTTCAACGTCTCAATGGAGTCGGGCAACAAATAACGCGGATCAGGATGAATCTCCAGTTTCAGCCAATTGGTGCCGAAAGCCTCACGCGCCATCTGAGCGGCAAACACGGCTTCTTCGGCATCACGCACACCGCTGGTGTTGGGCAGCAACTGAATACCAGGGAATTTGACATGGGCCAACAAGTCATCGTGCTCGTCATCGAGTTCCACGCGCTTCATGGCCACCGTAACCATCTGTGTACCGGAGGCTTCAATGGCCTTCGACATCAATTCATTGGCATTGAACTTGCCAGTGCCTAAAAACAAACGGGACGTAAAACGTTGCCCTGCTATCATTAAATCAGACATATTCTTTTGGATATATATATATTGTATATATGTTTCTATTGTTTGTATAATCTCCCCTTTGTCAACCGCCGCAGGCCGCCTTGATAATCACAAGGTTCATTCCTTCTGAAAGTTGATACTCATGCCACGTGGCGCGTGGCACCATACGGTTGTCGACACCGACAGCCACACCATTCTCAGGCAAATGCAATTCTTCCACAAGCTGGCTCAGCGTGCTGGCCGACGTTTCAACCGCTTTGTTATTGACGTTCACTATCATAATGCATTTATATTTAGGGCACGCAAACACAGAGGCCAACGCGCCGCCATTAAACAATCAAGGAAGTCAAATAAAAAGGTGAGGGAAAACATTCTGGAAACCTACTGATAACCTGTCGAGAACCTACCAATAAGCTACCGAGAACATACCAATAACCTGCCGGGAATATACCGATAAGCTGCCGAGAACATACCGAAGACCTGCCACAAGAGCCACGAGGTGAAACCATGCTTCATTTCACGTTGCTGTTATTTGAAACACTTCTATAACAATCCTGGCCACCTACTACTTATAAAAAAGCATACAATTCCTACGGCAGCACAGCCTGCATCAGGTCAGAGGGTATAATCTCAGCGCGTTTCAAATGAAACGGCACCCCTTTGTCTTTGCTTCAATGCAAAATTACTGCAAGAATTACATATAGCCAAATCTTTCTGCCTTTTTATGGAAATCTTCTATTGCGCTTGCGGCTGCAATACGGAGGACAGCACGGCGCGAAGCCCCCACGCCCAAACGGCCAAAACAAAGAGCATCGCCGACGCGACGAAACAACGCCGCATTGGCCCAGTACAAAACAACGCCGCATTGACACGGTACAAAGAAATGAAAAGCCCTCCCAGCAATCTTGCTGGAAGGGCTTCCACTTGAAAATAAGATGGCGGCGACCTACTCTCCCGCTTGCGCAGTACCATCGGCGCGGTCGGGCTTAACTTCTCTGTTCGGAATGGGAAGAGGTGGAACCCCGACGCTATAACCACCGGAAATAACGTTGACATATTGAATCTCGCAAGAAATAACTTTTTAATAAGGAGTGCTTTTAACGTCTGTGCTGACTCTTTTCCTTTTGACTTAAAAGAAGACTACTCTTAGCATAACCCGCCTGGCGGCGGCCGAAGTTTCGGGCAATTAGTAAGGCTCGGCTGTGACATCGCTGTCTGTACACCTGCCTCCTATCAACGTCATCGTCTTTGACGACCCTCATGAGGAAATCTCATCTTGTGGCCGGCTTCGCACTTAGATGCTTTCAGCGCTTATCCGATCCCGACTTAGATACCCAGCGGTGCACCTGGCGGCACAACTGGTAAACCAGAGGTCAGTCCAACACGGTCCTCTCGTACTAGTGTCAGAGCCACGC
>OLFV01000333.1_pt1 | contig 57708 bp, 44 predicted proteins | sample 1605551 | NCBI WGS metagenome assembly OLFV01 (sample SAMEA3888922, study PRJEB22519) | human gut metagenome | biome: human gut; feature: human-associated habitat; material: faeces | place: Denmark | collected 2011 | reverse complement strand
TCGGCCGCAGACCACGAAAGGGCTTGTCTACTACAAAGTCAGAAAAAATCCAAAGCCCCCAAATCGCCAACTCAGCGGTCTGGAGCCTTGAATTATCCTTGTTTCTACAAAATCAAAGTGTCAAAGACAGGAATTTAGGATTATCACAGTACCAATCCAAACAAATCATCTACGTAATTTTACGTATTTTTTTGCTTTTCTATGCGAAAAGTCACCATATCCGCCCCAAATCCGACAAAATGCGCCCGAGTTCAGCGACCTTCCGCGTCGCCTTCTCCTGAAGGAAATTTTCGCCATGTAAAATTAAAAGCCTAACTTTATGAGTCTTGTGAAGACAACACATAACGGCCAATCAACATTTAAAAACCAAATAACATCTAACAGACAGACAATGAAAAGAATTTTATTCTCAGCAGCATTGACCTGCATCCTGGCAATGGGCGCGACAGCTCAGGGAATCACGAAAGAATGCAAAGAGCGGGCGGCCAAGCTCGTGGAGCAGATGACTCTCGATGAGAAAATCGACTACATCTCAGGTGCCACGGACGGCTTCCACATCAGAGCCATTGACAGGCTCGGCATCCCTGAAATCAGGATGGCTGACGGCCCTCAAGGCGTAAGGAACAACACCAAGAGTACACTTTTCGCCTGCGGAGTAGCCGCTGCAGCGACATGGAACCAGACATTGGCATACCAGATGGGCGTATCATTGGGCCAAGACTCAAGAGCTCGCGGAGTGCACATTCTGCTCGGTCCGGGAGTAAACATTTACAGAAGCCCGTTGTGCGGCAGAAACTTCGAATATATGGGAGAAGACCCGTACCTCGCAGCTCGCACTGCTGTCAATTATATAGAGGGTGTTCAGTCCCAGGGCGTCATGGCCACCATCAAGCATTTCGCTCTGAACAATCAGGAATATGACAGACATCACGTCAGCTCAGACGCAGACGAAAGGACCATCAACGAGATTTACTTCCCTACTTTCAAGGCCGCTGTCGAAGAGGCTCACGTAGGTTCAGTAATGACCAGCTACAACCTCGTGAACAATGTCCACGCTTCAGCCAGTCCGTTCCTCATCAGAGAAAACCTGAAAGGAAAATGGGCATTTGACGGATTTGTAATGTCAGACTGGACCTCAACATATTCCACCCTCGAGTGCATCAAAGGCGGACTCGATCTCGAAATGCCGCGTGCCCAGTACTTCAAGAAGGAACTCATAAAGCCTCTTATCGAGAGCGGAGTCGTGACCGAAGCCGAAATCGACGAGAAAGTCTGCAACATACTCCAGACATTGATAGCATTCGGCTTCCTCGACAGACCGCAGCTCGACAAGAACATCTCCGAGGACAACCTGTACTCACGCGAAACCGCCTACAAGATGGCAAGCGAATCTGCTGTTCTCCTGAAAAACGACGGCATTCTCCCTCTCAAGCCGGGACGCAAGACCAAGACCGTCATACTCGGTCCTAACGCAGACGTTATACCATGCGGAGGCGGCAGCGGAAAAGTAAGCCCGTTGTATTCCATCTCATTGTACGCAGGAATGCAGGAACTCGGAAAGAACTATCCTGTACAGCTCGTGACACCTGACGAGAACGGTTCATACGACACACCGGAGAACGTGAAGTCCATCGAAAGCGCTACTACAGTGATAGTTGTGGCCGGTTTCAACACCAAGACAGAGAAAGAGAACTCGGACAGGACATTCACACTCCCTGAAGGACAGGACGAGCTCATCAACTTCGCAGCGGCACATAATCAGAACGTCGTGACAGTAATTTACACAGGCGGCGGATTCGACATGTCCAAGTGGATGGACAAGGTCAAGGCTATCGTCATCGGATGGTATCCTGGTCAGGAGGGCGGTCTCGCGCTTGCAAGAATGCTCGCCGGAGAATTCTCCCCGTCAGGCAGACTGCCTATGAGCATCGAGGCGAAATGGGAAGACAATCCTGTCCACGACAGCTATTATCCAAAGGAGAAGGCCGAAAACAAACGCGGATTCACCAACAGATACGTGACCTACAGCGAAGGCGTGTTCATGGGCTACAGGGGCTATGACAGACTCGGCACCAAGCCGCTATTCCCATTCGGATACGGACTCACCTACACCACCTTCGACTACAAGGACATCGCAGTCACACCGAGCGGCGAAGGCTTCGACGTCACCTTCACATTGACAAATACCGGTTCGAAAGCCGCCGCAGAGGTCGTTCAGGTCTATGTCGGCGAGCAGAATCCGACAGTGGCACGCCCGAAGAAGGAGCTCAAGGGATATGACAAGATCTATCTGAACAAGGGAGAATCCAGACTCGTCACCATCTTCCTGCCGAAATCAGCATTCGAATTCTATGATGTCAATATCCACGACTTCCGCGCGAACAACGGCAAGTTCAATGTCATGGTCGGCGCTTCCGTAGAGGACATCAGGCTCAATGCTGAGATAACAAGATAGTGCAGAAAAAACAACGGCAATCAGCGGAACTTCTTGTCGTCTTCGATCATTCCCAAGTAGGATGAATAGCGCTCAGGACTGATTTCACCGTTCTCTACGGCATCTTTCACAGCGCAGCCCGGCTCATGAGTGTGAGTGCAGGGCGTGAAACGACAGTTTTCCGCAGCTTTAAGCATTTCGGGGAAGTAGCTTGCTATTTCCCCTTTTTCCAAATTCACCAGGCCGAAGCCGCGGAGTCCCGGAGTATCGATGACTGCCCCGCCTGAAGCAAGACGGTACATCTCATATAAGGAAGTGGTGTGCTTGCCCTGCAGATGGGCGATGGAAATCTTCCCGATTTTCGGGTCCAGCGACGGGTCCAGAGCTTTTATCAATGATGACTTGCCCACGCCTGACTCTCCGGAGAACAGGCAGACTTTCCCGTCACAAATGCTGCGGAGTTCATCGATGCCTTCACCTGTCTTGGCGGACGCCTGTACGACACGGTAACCCGCTTTGGTATAGATGTTTATAAAGTTGTCAACAGCCTCAGGAGCCTCTTTTCCATACAAGTCCACCTTGTTCATGACTATGGTGACAGGCACTCCGTAAACCTCGCAGGTCACCAGCATCCTGTCCAGGAAAGGCAGCTTTATTTCAGGAAAATAGAGCGTCACCACAGCAAACGCCATGTCGATATTGGCCGCGATCACATGCGACTGTCTGGACAGGTTCGTGGACTTCCTTATGACATAATTCTTCCTGTCCAGCACCTCGGTAATGAGGGCAGGATGTGTCAATGTTATGTCTGCCGCATCGTCCATATCAGTCTCGAAGCGCACCCTGTCACCTACCGCGACAGGATTCGTGGCCTCGCTGGATTTCAGGCGGACACGGCCTTTCAGGACTGCCGGAAAAGGATTCCATTCAGGCAGCAATGACAGCATGAAATGACTGCCCGCATTTTTCACTACAGTTGCTTCTCCGGTCATAATCGCAAAACTTAACAGTCTTCCCAGATGTAGATCTTGTCCCCACGGCGAAGCCTTACCAGAATCTTGCCTTCTGCATTGACAGAAGCGCCGGCACGGCTCTCGACAGAGTCACCGGCTGCAACATCACCCGGCGCTGGTGTTATTTCCACCTCACCATCCCTGACACCGGGATTTTCCGGCACGATGGCGACAGAGCATCTGACACCTTTCACGGCTTCCTCCGCAGGCTTCAGTGCCACACGCAAGTCATTGACAGTAAACTCAATGACTCCGGTAGTCGCGCCCGTAGCCATACAGTGGGCACCGACCTTGAGCGGCACAGATTCCACGGCGATTTCAGCGACACCGATACGGTCAAACCAGTTCGTCACCTTGCCGCAATACACTTTCTTCCTCGTGGCGGAGCTGCCGTAAACCGCACTCCATTCACCCAGGCGCGCACCCTGATAGTATCCGTCCCAGAAGCCCCTGTTGAACACCTCGGAGAGTTCCGCCTTGAGAGACGCGGCGAGCTCCGGAGTATAAGTCCCGTCACAGACAGCATCAGCCGCCTGACGGTAACACTGGGCACAACGCTTCACATATTCTGCCGAACGCGCCCTGCCCTCTATCTTGAAGACCTTGACACCCGCGTCTATGATCTTGTCCATAAACTCGATGGTACACAAGTCCTTGGGGGACATTATATATTTGTTGTCAATGTTCAGGCTGTTGCCGGTTTCGAGATCGGTGACCTCATAACCGCGACGGCAGAGCTGATAGCAGGCTCCGCGGTTTGCCGAAGCGCCATAAGTCTGGAGACTGAGGTAACACTTCCCTGAAATGGCCATGCACAATGCCCCGTGAGCGAACATCTCTATACGGACAAGTTCTCCTGACGGGCCCTTGATGCCGTCCCGCAGGATGGTCTCGTAAATGTCCTTCACCTGATTCAGATTCAGCTCCCTGGCCAGGACAACCACATCCGCAAACTGGGCATAGAAGCGCAGCGCCTCCACATTGGAAATGCTCAACTGCGTGGAAATATGCACCTCCATACCTATCTGACGGCAATACATTATCGCAGCCATGTCCGAAGCGATGACCGCGTCCACGCCGGCCTCCTTCGCAGCATCCAGTGCCCTGTGAGAAGGTTCAATGTCTTCCTGATAAAGGACAATGTTCAATGTCAGGTACGTCTTGACGCCATATTGCTTGCATATTCTGACAACCTCCGCCAGATCTCCCGGCTGGAAATTGTTGGCAGAATGAGAACGCATATTCAGATTGCCGACCCCGAAATATACAGAGTCAGCACCACCCTCAATGGCTGCCATCAGACATTCAAAATTGCCCGCAGGCGCCATTATCTCCAATTCCTTCTTTTCCATTGACCTTAATTGTTTCTTCCAACCAACTTGTCCGCGAAGCGCTTGAGCATCTCGAAACGCACTTTTCCGAGATTCAGGCTCTCCACCGACTGCAGAGCGTCATCGGTAAGGCTGACTATTTCATTCTGAGCCATTTCATCCACACCGAGACGTGTATATATTGCCTTGACGGCCGCTATCTTCGCAGCTTTTTCTTCCGGAGTGTCCACCGGCATTGACAATGCCTTTTCCATCTCTTCTGGCGCGAGCGAGCAGGCCTTGATGGTGAGCCAGCATTTCTTGTTGTTCACAATGTCGCCGCCGATAGGCTTTCCGAACACTTTCTCGTCACCGAAGGCATCTAGCCAGTCGTCAGCTATCTGGAATGCCAGACCGAGCGAATAACCATATCTGTAGAGATTTCCTGACGCTTCGTCATCTGCACCGCCTATGACCGCGCCCATCTTCGCCGCACATGCGATAAGCACGGCGGTCTTGAGCCCGATCATACGCATATACTGGTCCATCGTGACGTTCTCCTCATGCTCGAAATCCATGTCATACTGCTGACCTTCACAGACTTGCGCAGCCGTGTTGTTGAACAGTTTCAGGACCTTGCCGAGCACATCCTCCGGAGCCATGGACACACGGCGGTAACTGTCGATGCACATCACGTCGCCGGAGAGAATCGCGCCGTCTTCGCCCCATTTGGTCCAGACAGTAGGATTGCCCCTGCGCAGCGGTGACTTGTCCATGATGTCATCATGTATCAATGTAAATGTATGGAACACTTCGAGTCCCGCAGCAGGCTGGAGAATGCTGTCGTCAAATTCATCCTTGAAGAGTGAATACGCTGTAAGACAAAGCCTTGGACGAAGCCTCTTGCCTCCGCCCTCTATCATATATCTCAATGGGTCGTAGAGCCCTGCCGGCTCTCTGGAGAAACTGATTTCCGAGAACAATTCCCTGATGATCTCGTCTATCTGCATTTCGCTGATCATAACACCAAATTTTTCACGAAGTTAGCAACTTTCAAGAAATAATCTGTGTCATCCTGAGGAATCTTTATTCGTTGCGGTACTGGCTTGGCGTAAGACCCGTATGCGACTTGAAGAATTTGTAGAACACCGACTGGTTCGGGAAATTCAGTTTCGACACTATCTCCTTTATGGAGAGGTCGGAATATTTCAGCATATTCTTCGACTCGAGTATCACGAAAGAGTCAATCCACTCCGGAGCTGAACGCCCGCTTACAGTCTTTACCAGTTTTGACAGATATTTAGGTGTCAGGCAGAGTTTGTCGGCATAGAATGCCATGTTCCGCTCTGTAGTATGGTAGTCCGTGACAAGACGCAGGAACTGGTCATATACATTCTTGGCCTTTGCAGAAGGAGCCTGCGGTTTGCGCTCCGCCTCGGAAAGACGGTCAGCCCATATTGACCCCAGGAAACAGGAAATGGACGAAACCAGCGAGCCTATCGCTTCCTTCTTGTTCGGGATGGATGTGGCGAGAATGGTGGAGGCGAGCTGGAGATATTCTTTGCAGACAGAGCGCTCCATGTCATCCAGCTGGATGCACGGATTGTCCAGAAGGGCTACGCTTTCATTGAACAGCCTGTTGAAATCGAACCTGACACCTGACATGAAGGCTTTGGACATCGCCACTACGATGAAGTGCAGATCCTTGTTGTCGCTTTCGACCTCAGGGACACGGATGATATTGCCAGGGACATTCAGCACCAATGTATTCTCTTCTATCTGGAAAGAATCCAGGTTCACATCCAGCCGGATATGTCCTTTCTGACAGAAAATCAGCATATAGCCGTCGAACCTGAATGGATACTGGAACATCTTCAGTTCGTCGTCATATTTCAGGTCCGCTATGAGAAGATCATCGCCCAAACCTTTCCCGGGCATTTCCGGGAACATATCCCTGAATTTCCGGATACTTATATTATGTAAAACGTCCTGCTGTATCATGATATTGAATTACCTTGGTGCAATTCTGCAAATATACTCACTTTTTGCAAAAAATCGTTTTTTTCGACCAAAATAACAATATCCAAGCAAAATTTAATCAAAAACCGTACAATATAGCAACCTTTTCGTATCATCACCCCTGAGGGTTCCGGTGCCTTCAATTTCTATGGCTGCGGAGTAAAGACAATAATCTTTTTCATTGAGCATCACCGACATAGGACGTGGCGAACTCACCGAAATTCAGGGAGACCGTCAGTTTGCCGGCAGTGATTTTACCATTGAGCGAGGTCACTTTATATTTTGCATAAGGCATTCCCATGGCCAGCGGAACGATGTCGTTGCCTGAAAGAATGATCTCATTTTCGCGAATTTCACACTTGACTCCGGGGACAGTGACATCCAGAGAAACAGGCATCTGAGGAACGAACTTGACCTTGTTGAAGATGATGGTCGCCGTGCCGTCATCCTGGAGATTGACATTGACATTGACATTTTCGGAAACATTGTCCTTGCCGCCGGCTACTACCGTCATGGTGCCGGAGTAAACGGTTTCGGCCGGAGTTTCGATGATTTTCACCGGTTCATTCTTGGAACAAGCGGCAGCAACTACTGAAACGACCGCAATCAAAAAAGCATTTAATAATTTCATAATGACTATATAATTAATTTATTTACAATCACTTAAAAATCCAGAGCAATGCCAGCATTGAAGCGCCTCGGCTTGCCGGTCTGGAAAAACGAATTGCCTACAGACTTGAAATAGAACACGCTGTAGGAGGTATCGGCGAGGTTTTCCCAACGCACGAAAAACTGGACCTTGCGGAAAGACAGCCTCGCGTCGAAACCAAGAAGGGAATATGGTGACTGGACCAGGGTTCCGCTTTCGTTCCAGGAGACGGAGCCGTTCCAGAGGATGTCGGCAGACAACATCAGGGAGTTCAGGAACTTGGAATTGAAATCGAACCTGTACCCTGCCCTGGCATATAGTGAAGAAGACGGAGAATACGGAATCCTGTTTCCGGAATAGTCTTCATGACCATCGTCATACGAAACGAAACGGGCATCCATGAAAGAGGCGGAGAAATTCACATTCAGGCCTTTCCATCTCCAGGAGAGCTCGGATTCCACGCCACGGCTCCGGGATTTGGCAGCATTGGCCATCATGCGTCCTGTCCCCTTCCCACGCGGGAACACGGTAATCTGCTGATTCCGGCAGCTGATATGGTATGCGGTCGCGGATGCGGTCAGAAAATGTCCGGCGGCATTGAATCCGAAACGCAGTCCGGCCTCGTAATCCATGCAGGACTCCGGCCTGTAGCTGGTGGATGATGCCGGAATCTCCTCAGCAGCATCGAGATACACGCCAAGTTCGGACATCATTCCGTTCATCATGCGATTCTGCAGGATGTCAGAGAAAATCTGGGTGTTGAAACCTCCGGATTTGTAACCGCGCGAAACGGAGCCCGTCAGTTTCAGGTCAATGCCGTGATGCCGCATGGCTTCAGTGGCGGCATCGAAAAGGACTGACGCTTTCGGAAGAATCTGGAAAAACGACATGTGTTCATTTCCACGGTAGCTGGTCGGGAAATCATTGTACGAAGGCATCGGCGTAAGCTTGAAATGGATGTCCGAACTGGAGTCGTATGACATGTGGTCGCCTTCATAATCCACACGGAGCCCGGCGGTAAAGAGCCATCTGGACAGTCGGAAATATGACTCATGATAAGCGGCCATATTGTAGCTCCAGAGGACGAAATCATTGGAAATCAAGAAATTGTCCTCCTCGATCATGAGCTTGCCGAACTCCTGCGGAATGTAGGCATTGGCATTGTCCAGAATGAGGGAACTGATGCCGTCGCGGAGGAACGTCACGGGAGCGCCCATACCGTTGCGGCGGACGAATGCGAAAACACCGCTTTGATGGTTCCACCAGGCGGGATGCGTCTGCGGACGTAGTACAACTTCTTGTGTAACAGATGCTTGCCGCTGCGTCTGGTTCAATGTGAACATCGACGCGGATGTAAAATCCTGGTCCAGATCCATGGAATCAAACAACATCTGCAGGCTGGTTACCGAACTCAGTTTCCATTTGCCCAAATCGACATTGACACGCAGCCCGTCCATCACGAAAAGGCGTCTGTAAGCACTTCTGTCATTGTAATTTACTGGATAGAGCCAGCCTCCGGCCAATGATTCCCCGCCTTTTGACGCATCCGTGGCATCAGCCTTCCAGAGCCGGTAAGGATAGCCGCCCTGATCCGTATAAGATGCATGTAAGGTATTGTCAATGAAAGCATTGCCACGGTTTTTCACATATCTGAGACGCACGGACACTGCATCGGAAACATCACACTTGCTGCCTGAATATTCATTGGTATAAAATCCGTCAGAGTGGCCGTACATTACGGCGGCACCAAGATTGTTCTTATACATGGAAGCATTGACTCTCAATGAATTGGCGCTGCCGTATTCGACATTGGCCCTTACTCCCTGCCATACAGCCGGGGACAATGTTTCCACAGCCATGACACCGAGCATGGAATTGCGCCCGTAGAGCGTACCCTGGGGACCTCGGAGCATGTCGATCCGCCGGATGTCCATGAATGAAAAATCATAACAGTTCTTGTCCAGGACCGGTACGTCGTCGATATACAGGCCGATTACCGGGTTTTCCATACGCGAGCCGATGCCGCGCACATAAATGGTTGACGTCATCGACGACCCGTAATCGGGCATCGCCAGCCCTGGGACAATGCCGGCCAAATTCTTGGGAGAGGCAAGTCCCGCTGTCTCTATCTCCTTCATAGTCAAAGAAGTAACCGGGACAGCAATCTCATTTTTCGTTAATGTTTGTTTCAATGATGAGGATATGACAGCGCCCGACAATGTATCTTTCACGACAGGTGTCGCCGTCACCAGCATCACTGCCACAATAAAATGAATCATAGTTCGTTTATTAAGCGGCGGCAAAAGTACAAGATACAATGATTTCCGTCATTGCACTATTCGCACATCCTAAAGGACGTTTTATACCATTCTTTCGCGGAAAGAGGAAGGAGAGATGCCGGTCATCTTGCGGAAAAACCGGGAAAAATATGACGCTTCGGAGAAACAGAGACGTTCAGCGATTTCCGACATTGGCATAGACCTGTCGCAGAGAAGCTCGCGGGCAAGGGCCAGACGGGCATTGTCAATCCACTCTCCGGCACTTTTTCCGGTTTCGGCCTTGACGGTGCGGTTTAGATGGCTGGGAGTGACGCCCAGAAGCGAAGCGTAACCGGCGACACTGGAGAAGGGCTGCGAAACATCGAACACTTTTTCGAGGTAAGACGAGCATAGCCTGGAGGACGCGGAACCGCCCGGTGCAGGAAGGAGCTCATCGAACTGGCTGAGTATCACCTCTATCAGGCTTCTGACGATGGCGACCTGACCCGCATGACGCATGAGACGGATCATGAGTTCATCGTAGAAAAGTTTGTCTTCTACAGGGATGGAAAGAACCGACGGTTCCTTCATGCGAAGCACTGAATGTCCGGCATTGCGAAGCAACTCGGTAGAGAACGCGCCCATGTAGCCTATCGTGTCCTTGAAATACTTCACGGAATAGTGAATGAATGGAGGTATCAGGGCGAAGTCGCTGGCTTTCAACAGATAAGGGCGTCTGTCAATATCTATGAGCACCTCTCCTGAAAGGAGATAGACATACGACCAATCGTCTCGGGCAATCGAGTGCATCGGATGTGCAGTCACTTGCCCGGCAGCATTGAGTGGACGTATTACGAAGAGACTCATAATTCCGCAAATTTACTCACTTTTTGCAAAAAATCGTTTTTTTCGACCAAAATAACAATATCTAAGCGAAATTTAACCAAAAACTGTACTATTTGGCAACCTTTTTGTATCTTTGCCCCGACGTTTGAACAGAAAAAACAGACATTGAAAATAAGAAATTATAAAGATATGAACAGACAACGACTTAGACTCGGACTCATCACAGCGGCAGCGCTTCTGCCTCTGGGCATGATGGGACAGGAAACACTGACATTGGAACAGTGCCGGGAAATGGCTTTGCAGAACAACAAGAGCATCGAACAGGCCAAGACACGTGTGGAAATGGCCGGCTACGACAGGAAAATCGCAAGGGCGAACTACTTTCCGAACATCAGCGCTACCGGCGCATATATGTATAATGAGAAGAACCTCGCACTGATAAGTGACGAAATGTCAGGTAAACTGACAGGTGCCGGCGCAGCTCTCCAGGGCGCCGTCAGCGAGAAGGTCACCAATGTCATTGAGGCATTGAACAAGATTCCGGGAGGCTCTGACATCATCAGCAGCGAGATGGGACAGGCCATTCTCGGTGCGCTCCAGAAAGGCGAGATCAGTTCAGCCATCACCAAGATAGGCACTGAAATCGACGACGCCTTCCATCTGGACATCCATAACGTGTTCGCAGGTATGGTTTCACTCCAGCAGCCGGTATTCATGGGCGGCAAGATCATCAATGCCAACAAGATGGCAAAACTGGCGGAAGACCTGTCCAAGGCCAAATACGACAAGGAGTATCAGGATTTGCTGACCACCGTGGACCAGGCTTACTGGCAGGTAGTCTCCGTTTCCAACAAGAAGAGAATGGCCGAGAACTATGCCGACCTTCTCGAGAAGATGGAGCACGATGTGACCATTTCTGTCAATGAGGGTGTAGCGACCGAGTCTGACGCATTGTCAATAAAGGTCAAGGCCAATGAAGCGAACATGCTCAAGACCAAGGCCACCAACGGGCTCGTGCTCGCCAAGATGCTGCTCTGCAAGGAGATAGGCATTGACCTGAATTCTGAAATCTCCCTCGCTGACGAGGAACTTAGCGCCGTTCCTGCACCTCAGCTGACTGCCCAGAAGGATCTGGAACAGATCTACGAAGACAGGCCTGAGACAAGGAGTCTGGGACTTGCCACTCAGATTTATGATGCGAAAGTGAAGATCGCACGCGCGGACATGATGCCTAAAGTGGCATTGACAGCGAACTACATAGTAAGCAATCCGAACCTCTACAACGGATTCCAGGACAAGTTCGGCGGCATGTTCAATGTTGGCGCCATGATCAACATCCCTATTTTCCACGGAACTGAGGCGCTGCAGAAAACACGCAAGGCAAAGGCTGAGGCGACATTGTTCAGAAGCCAGCTGGAGGAAGCCAAAGAGCTTATCAACCTGCAGGTTACACAGCTCCGCAAGCAGCAGAACGAGGCGCTGGACAAGCTCGACATGGCTGAGAGCAACCTCAAGAGCGCGGAAGAGAATCTCCGTACCGCGTCCATCGGTTTCGAGGCCGGAGTCGTGACTGCCAATGTAGCTCTTGCCGCACACACGGCATGGCTCAAGGCGCAGTCAGAGTACATTGACGCGGGCATTGAACTTCAGATGAACTATGTGAACCTCCAGAAGGCAGAGGGCAATTATAAATCAGATATCGATTCAGAAAAATAAAAACAGAAAAATACTATGGGACAGACTAAGAAATCTTACAACCTTGTAATAGGTGTTGTAGCGCTGCTTGTCATTATTATGGTTATAGCAGTGGTGGGATATTTCGTATCAAAGCCGAAACCGCTGGTTATTCAGGGCGAGGCTGAGGCTACAGAGTACAGAGTTTCCGGAAAGGTGCCGGGAAGAATCGAGGCGCTTTTCGTGAAAGAGGGCGAGATGGTGCACAAGGGAGATACTGTCGTATTCATCGACTGCCCTGAGGTCCATGCCAAACTCGAGCAGGTTACTGCATTGAAGAACGCAGCCAAGGCTCAGCAGAACAAGGCCATCAACGGAGCAAGGAAAGAGCAGATCACAGGCGCTTACGAACTCTGGCAGAAAGCTATTGTCGCTGAGAAGGTCATGAAGAAGTCTTACGACAGAATCAAGAACCTCTATGACCAGAAAGTCGTTTCAGCACAGAAATATGACGAAGTGGAGGCTCAGTACAATGCCGCCTTAGCCACCACGAAGGCTGCCAAGAGCCAGTATGACATGGCTGTCAATGGCGCGCGCGCAGAGGACAAGGCTACCGCTGCCGCTCTCGTGGACCAGGCCAACGGTGCTCTCATGGAGGTCAATGCAGCTCTCGCTGAGCTTTACCTCACATCTCCTGCATCCGGTATCATTTCCGCTACCTTCCCTAAAGTCGGCGAACTTGTAGGACAGGGCTCACCTATCATGACCATCACAGACCTCGACGACATGTGGTTCACTTTCAATGTAAGAGAGGACTATCTCCACGGTCTGAAACAGGGCGACAAGGTAACCGTAAGCGTTCCGGCTCTTGACGACAAGGAATGCACCGCTACCGTGACCTACATCGCTGTCCGTGAGTCTTATGCCACATGGAAAGCCACCAAGGAGACAGGCACGTACGATGCCAAGACATTTGAGGTGAGAGCTGTTCCTGACACTCCGCTTGAGGGCTTGCGTCCGGGAATGTCAGCAATCGTGAAAGACAGCAAAATTCTTAAGAAATAATCAGTTATGAGTTTTTGGCATAACATAGCCGCAGTAATCCGCCGTGAACTGAGGATAATGAGGAACAGACCGATTTATCTTCTCGGTTCAGTGGTGACTGTGGCCTTCTGCGCCATCTTCTTCCTGACCTTTCTGAAAGACGGACTGCCGCACGACCTGCCTGTAGGCATCGTGGACTATGACAACTCGACATTGTCCCGGAACTTCGCCAGACAGCTGGATGCGACACAGCTCGGAAAGGTGATCAGATATGACACTTTCGCACAGGCGAGAGAGGACATGCAGAGCGGCAAGCTTACAGCGGTCTGCGTCATCCCTGAAGGCATGTATGCAGATGTACAGGCAAGCCGCCGACCGACTTTCACATATTACCTGAACGGTCTTTATTTCGTCGGAGGAGCATTGTCCTACAAGAACATCCTCACGATGATCAACCTTGCCGACGGCGCCGTCCAGAGAGAGGTGCTCAGGGCGAAAGGTGTCAATGAAGATGCTATCATGGGCAGAATCCGTCCAGTGGACGTGGATGTGCATCAGATCGGCAACCAGTACACCAACTACGGTTACTATCTGACCAACATCTTCCTGCCGGGCGTATTGGAGATGGCGATAATCATCATCTTGATCTACTCATTGGGAGCAGAACTGAAATACGGCACATCCAGACATCTGCTGCAGACGGCCGGCGACTCCATGTTCACCGCGCTTCTCGGCAAGATCATAGTCTATACGACGCTGTTCTCGATACTGGGACTCATCCTTATACTGCTGATGTACGACTGGATGCATTTCCCGATAAACGGCTCGATATGGAACATGTTCCTCGATATCCTGCTGCTGGTGCTTGCCAGCGAGGGAGTGGCGATATTCATTATCGGTATGCTGCCGATTCCGCGACTTGCACTGAGTATCGGCGCCCTGTACAGCGTGCTTGCATTCTCAATGTCAGGCTTCACGCTGCCGGTAGAGGCGATGCCGCCATATATCCAGGGACTTGCAGAAGCGTTCCCGCTCAGGCACTACTTCCAGTTCTACTCACGTGAGGTCATCTTCGGAACAGGTTTCGCAGGATGGTATAAAGAGGTGATACACATGCTCATTTTCCTCTTCCTGCCGGTATTGGCCATCTGGAGACTCAAGCGAGCTTATGTTTTACAGAATTTCCCTAAAAAATAGTCGATATGAAAAAAGACAGTTACATAAGTACGTGGTTTCGCGACTTTTGGGGAATTTTCACCCACGAACTGAAACTCATATTCTCCGATTCCGGAGTTATGATCATATTCTTCCTTGCCGGACTCGCCTATCCGCTGCTGTACAATGTAATGTACCTCAACGGCATACTTAACGAGACTCCTATCGCCGTCGTGGACAATGCCGACTGCTCAGCCAGCCGCCGTTTCGCCCGCGAAGTCGATGCCACAAGAGAGTGCGCTGTGAAATATCATTGCATCAATGTTCTTGAGGCACAGGAGCTTATGAAGGAGGGCAAGATTCGCGGTTATCTGTATTTTCCTTCAGACTACGGCGACAAACTCGCAAGACTGGAAACCGCCACATTGTCAGTTTATGCTGACATGAGCAGTTTCCTCTACTACAAGAATATCCTTATGGCGGCTAACCTGGTGATGCTCAATGAAGTGGGCAGTATCCAGATGGAGCGGTACGCAGCGGCTGGATTCAGCGGCGAACAGGCCGCATCCCTCGTGCAGGCCATCCCATACGAGGAGAACAACCCTTACAACAGGGCATTCTCCTACTCACTGTTCCTCCTGTCAGCCATATTGCTCGTAATCGTACAACAGACGCTGTTCTACGGAATGTCGATGCTGGTGGGTACGGCACGAGAGGAGAACCGCAGTTTCGCCACGCTTCCGGACAGGCTTGAAGGCCACGGAGTAGTGCGTGTGGTTCTCGGACGAGGACTTGCCTACTGGCTGATATACATGGGAATTGCCATATATATCGCCACGATAGTACCGTCCATATTCGGATTGCCGCAGAGAGGCAATTTCTGGGACATCCTGCTGTTATTGCTGTTTTTCGTGACGGACTGCGTGATGTTCTCGATGACGTGGAGCGCACTGATCACCAGAAGAGAGTCAGTATTTCTCCTGTTCCTTGTGGTATCGCCTATCTGCCTGTTCCTGACAGGTTTCTCATGGCCTACCACAGCATTCCCTGAGTTCTGGAAATGGTTCTCATACCTCTTCCCGACCACATTCGGATGCCAGAGCTTCATAAACCTCAACACTGCCGGCGGCGACTTGTGGACTTCACATACGCAGATGTTCTGGATGACAGTACAGACCATCGTGTACTTCTGCACAGCCTGCATCGCCATCTTTGTAGAGAACTGGGTTATCCACCACAAGGCCATGCTTGAGGAGAAGAAGATGGAACTTGCCAAACGCGCCGGTGTGGACTTGGAAGAAGACCGCAAAATCATAGCAGGAGAATAATTTTCCACATATATATCGAAAAAGGCCGCGCATTGAGCACGACCTTTTTTTCGTATTATAGCGCGTACTACAGGCGCTGTCCTCCGATGAATTCACGCATGATGGATGTAGGCGGAATCGCAGATATCTCGTCCGGCGAGAGTGCCACGATATAATCCAGGAACTTGAGCAGACGCACCGCTTCAGTATATGCAGGTGAAGAAGGGGCAATCCGGCGCAGCAGCGGCTCAGCATAGTACTTGAGCATAGGAAGCTCGTAGATCAATGCTGAATTGAACGCCGCATCAGCATTTTCCTGGAACGGGAAGATGTTGCAGTTCTCTCCACGGCGCACACTGTACCAGCGGGTTATCGTCTCCTCCGGAGTTATGCCACGCACACGGTTGTCACGAACCATACGGCGCAGCAGACGGTTGTCTGAAGTGGAGATATTGTTGTTCTCATCCACATTGAGAGAAGTCAGCGCAGAGGCATAGACTCTGAAAATCTTGGAATTGTCCACATCCGGAACCATAGCAGGGTCGAGGGCGTGGATACCTTCCATGATAAGTATCTCCTTTTCACCCAGCGAGATACGCTTGCCGGACGGCATTGACCTGCCTGCCTTGAAATCAAACTTAGGCAGCTCGACCTCCTTGCCCGCGAACAGGTCGTTCAGCTGGCTGTTGAGAAGTTTGAGGTCCATCGCCTCCAACGCCTCGAAATCATAGTTTCCCTCACTGTCCTTAGGCGTATGCTCCCTGTCCACGAAATAATTGTCCAGTTCTATAACCTTTGGAACCAGACCGAGCACACGGCACTGGAGCGCAATCCTCAGCGATGACGAAGTCTTTCCGCTGGAGGACGGCCCGGCTATGAAAACAGCCTTGACCTGACCCCTGCGCTCATATATCTGGTCGGCAATAGCCGCATATTTTCTTTCGTGCAGAGCCTCCGACAGATTTATCAGCTCCACGGCATGGCCTTCGGAAATGGCCTTGTTCAATGCCCCTATACCATTGATCCTGATAATGGAGCACCAGTCGGAATATTCCGCGAGAGTTGCCGCAATCTTGGACTGCGTCTTGACAGGAATCACTTTCGAGAAATCGCCCTCCGACGGGAACTGCAGACAGAAGCCTTCAGCAAACGGAAGAAGGTCGAACACTTTCAGATAACCGGTCGAAGGGAGTAGCGGTCCATGGAAGGTATCTGCGTGACCATCAAGGAAATACACACTGCATATGAACTTGCCGAGAGACTTCTGGAGCTCAGCTTTTTCCGGCTGGTTATTCTCCTCGAACATCTTCTCCGCCGTTACGGCATCTATCTTCTCCTTCCTGAACGGCATGTCGGCGGAGACGATTTCCTGCATCCTGCTCTTGACAGAGGCCAACTGCTCCTGCGTCAGTGCCAATGTCCTGCAACGTCCGTCCTCCTGTTTCCTGGTCTCTATCACCTTGCAGTAGAGACCGCTCGGAAGAGAATGGTCTATCACCAGGACCTTGTCCGGAAACAGCTCACGCACAGCGTTCTGCAGCACGAAGCACAGGGAACGCAGATAGGTGCGCCTTCCGTCAGGATGATTGTATCCGATGAACTCCACCTCGTGAGTCATCGCCAGCTTGAAGTCGAGTTCCTTCAGTTTGTGGTCCACCAATGCCGCGAGCACGGGATATACCACTCCTGTTCTGTCATCTTTTACGACAGGGCAGACCTGCTTGGAAAAATCACCGAGTTTCTCGAACAGAGGCAACTCGTAACGCCTCCCGTCATTGACAAGGAGAACTTCAAATTTGTCAGCAGTATTGTTCATAATTATGTGTTTAACGCTTGCCTATTATGCCTTCGAGCGCATCTTTCAGATAAGGTCCTGTAACGGATGCCGGATTTGCCGCAAGCTCCTCGGGGGTTCCCTGAGCCACCACATAACCGCCTCGGCGTCCGCCGTCAGGCCCCATGTCGAACATATAGTCCGCGCATTTCAGCACATCGAGGTTATGCTCTATGACTATCACGGTGTTGCCGCAGTCCACCAGCTTCTGAAGCACGCCCAAAAGCACCTTGATATCCTCAAAATGCAGGCCAGTAGTAGGCTCGTCGAGTATATAAAGGGTGTTCCCTGTGTCCTTCCGGTAGAGTTCCGATGCAAGTTTCATCCTCTGGCTCTCTCCTCCCGACAATGTGACCGCAGACTGACCGAGATGAACGTAGCCGAGTCCCACATCCACGAGGGCCTTCAGCTTCTGGGAAATCTTGGGAATCTCCTTGAAAAACTCATAGGCCTGGGCTATCGGCATCTCCAGAACGTCATTGATACTGCGTCCCTTGTACTTGACCGCAAGCGTATCCTCCTTGTAGCGGTGGCCGCGGCACTCATCGCAGACGACATTGACAGAAGGCAGGAAATTCATTTCTATCACCTTGATACCGGCCCCTTTACAAGCCTCGCAACGGCCTCCTGCGACATTGAAAGAGAACCTTCCGGCTCCGAATCCGCGCACCTTTGCGTCAGGCGTTTCGGCGAACAGGGTACGGATATCATTGAACACACCAGTAAATGTGGCCGGATTGCTCCTCGGAGTTCTGCCGATAGGGCTCTGGTCGATTTCTATGAGTTTGTCTATGTTTTCGACTCCGATGATGTCCGAATACGGCAGAGGATGCATCTTGGCATTGTAGAACTTGTTCTTCAGTATCGGCATCAATGTCTCGTTTATGAGCGAGGATTTGCCGCTGCCGCTGACTCCGCTGATACCGATAAAGACGCCCAAGGGGAAGTCTATGTCAATGTCTTTCAGGTTGTTGCCCGACGCGCCACGGATTCCGAGCACCTTTCCGTTCCCTTTTCGGCGGACGGCCGGCACTTCGATACGCCTCTTTCCGGTAAGATAATCCAAGGTCAATGACGGCCCGATCGTATAGGATGACAAGTTTTTCTTGTCATTTTCTCCGACAGCGTCTCCTGCAGCCTCTTTTCCCGATTCGCCCAACAGAAGGGAAACAGGAGCATTGACACAGATCTTTCCGCCGTTCTCTCCCGCGCCCGGTCCTACATCGACAAGCCAGTCCGCACTGTACATCGTCTCGGCGTCGTGCTCGACTACCATCACGGAGTTACCCTCGTCGCGCAGTTCCTTGAGCGAATGGATCAGCTTCCTGTTGTCGCGCTGATGAAGTCCGATGCTCGGTTCATCCAGGATGTACAACACATTGACCAGCTTGGAGCCGATCTGTGTCGCGAGTCTGATGCGCTGGCTCTCACCGCCTGACAATGAAGCGGTTGCGCGGTCTAGCGAGAGGTAATCCAGTCCCACATCCAGCATAAAACCGGTACGTTCGCCGAGTTCCTTCAATATGTCGCGGGCGATGAGGTTCTCCCTGTCGGACAGCTTGGAGGGCAACTCCTGAATCCATTTGGCAAGAGACGACATCTCCATCGCAGCGACCTCGGATATGGTTTTTCCGTCGATTTTGAAACAGGTAGTCTGCTGGTTAAGCCTTGTCCCGTGACAGACAGGGCAGACGATCTTGTCCTCGATGTCGTCCACAATTCCGGGAAACGACACCATTTCCGACATATTCCCGTCCCCGACACGGAAAAGTTCATCCGAGCCATAGACGATCAGCGAAATCGCCTCGTCCGGCACATCCTCTATCGGATCGTACAGTGAGAAGTTGTATCTCCTTGCTATGGAGCGTATTATATCGAACTTCTTCGTTTCCCGCATCTTTCCGAGCGGGACGATTCCGCCATCCGCGATAGAAACGCTGCGGTCCGGAATAATCGTGTCAATGTTCACATCAACGATCGTTCCGAGTCCTTTGCAATGCGGACAGTAGCCTTCCGGAGAATTGAACGAGAACGAATGCGGCGCCGGCTCCTGAAGCGAAATGCCGGAATCCGGATCCACCAGATGCTTGGAATAATGCTGTATCTCCCCCGTCTCCAGGTCGAGGACTGCAAGCGAGCCTTTTCCACGGCCCAATGCTGTAGCGACTGAATCCTTCACCCTCTTGTCATCACCTGTGGCAGGCTTCATCTTGTCCACCACAAGCTCGATGAAATGGGCCTTGTACCTGTCCAGAGCCGTTACCGTAGCGAGGTCACGGAGTTCTCCGTCGATGCGCACCTGAGTAAAGCCACGCTTGCGGAGATTGTCGAACAGCTCCTTGTAATGACCTTTTCGGCCACGCACGAGAGGCGCGAGAAGATAACATTTCCGCTGATTGTACTTCTGCATTATGAGCGAAACTATCTGCTCGTCAGTGTAGCGGGACATTTCCTTCCCCGTTACCGGAGAATATGCCCGCGACGCCCTCGCATACAGAAGCCTGAGGAAATCGTAAATCTCGGTTATGGTACCGACCGTGGAACGCGGATTGTTGCCCGTGGTCTTCTGCTCGATGGCGATAATCGGACTCAGGCCGTTGATTTCCTCAACCTCCGGCTTCTCCAGCACTCCCATAAAATGCTTGGCGTAGGCGGAAAGCGTATCCATATAACGCCGCTGCCCCTCCGCATAGATGGTGTCGAAAGCCAATGACGACTTGCCGCTGCCGCTCAATCCGGTTATGACCACGAACTCCCCTCTCGGAATATCCAGACTGACATTCTTGAGGTTATGGGCCTTTGCGCCCCTAATTTCTATGAAATCTTTTTCTTCCAATTTATTGTGTTCCAAACATTAGAGCCATCCGCCGCCGGAGCTTCTGACTCCCCTTACCACTATCGAGAGTTTCCTGGATATCTTCATGCCGCCCATGGACGAACCTGTACCGACATTGGTGCCGCCCGCTACCGCATTGACAGTCAATATGGCATTGCCTGAGCGCTTCGGGGTCAATGTAAGTTTTCCTTTGTTCACCACAGGCGCCGACTTCAGTCCGAGCGTGCTCATATCCTCTGCCGAAATCTCGATTCCGGTATAGGTCAATGATTCATATCCTTCACCGAACAATGACTCGAGGCTGACCTCCTGCGTCTCTCCCACGACCAATGCCTCACAAGGTATGCCTTCTATCTGCATCAGCAGTCTCCACGCATTGACCTTGCCCGTTCCCATCTTGCCGGCGAACTTGGAGAAATTATAAGAACGGACACTATTTTCATCTTCATAATAATAGCCTTTCCCGGAGAAAGCCGAGTCGCTGAACTTGTCCACAGACGTAAGCAGCATCGACTTGAACTCATCTGTCGTACACTTCACGCCCAGTTTCTTCATATACGAAAGGCCCAGCGCAGCCACGCCGCTCACGTGCGGACAGGCCATCGAGGTTCCGTCCATATATGCATATCCGGAGCCGTCGAGATATCCATCTTCATCTCTCAAATCCGGCGGCACGGTGGACAGGATGGAGGCTTCATCCATAGGGTCATCAGATGAACTCGTCATCGGAGAACAATAGTCTCCACCGGGAGCTGCGATATTGCAGCCCGGTCAGTAATTCGTGTAGAAAGCCGGCTTGCCGTTGCAGGCGAATGCTGTTACGGAGATATAATCCGTCATTCCGCCAGGATAGCCCGACATGGCCGCCATTTCATTTCCGGCAGCGAAAACCACTATTCCGCCGTTGATAGGGTTATCCCTGCTTGATCCTATGAAATAATTGTAAGCTTCTACCTCTACCTTGTTCTCGTTTATATAGGCATTGTCCGACCTGACCTCGCCTCCGTCCACGCCAAAAGAGCACTGGAGTACAGAAGCTCCGTGGTCCGCAGCATATTTCGCTGCACGTGCGACCGTCGATGCTGTAGGCTCAGCGTCTCCCGAGAATATCTGGCAGGACATAATACGCACACCATCGCCCTTTCCTGTTCCGCCTGCCACACTTGAAACGCCGGTGCCGTTATTGTTCACCGCCGCGATGATACCGGCCACATGTGTACCGTGTCCGGTATCCCCATTCTCCAGCCAGGATACCGAGCCGTTGCTCTTTATGAAATTGTAGCCGTGCAGGTCATTGTTCGTCGGAGACGGATTGGTCCACATGTTCGCGCTCAGGTCAGGATGCGTATAGTCCACGCCCTCATCCACGACTGCGACAATGATGGACGGGTCGCCGCCCGTAAGCGCCCAGGCATCCCTTACATTCACGTCCTCACCGATCACGGCTCCGGAAGGATAGTCCTTGGTCTGGTTGCTGAGGTTCCACTGCTTGCTGAAAAGCGGGTCGTTCATAACTGCGCCACTGGCACCTGCCTTGGTGGCCATAGTTTCGGGGCAAGGTCTGACGCGCTTGCTTATCACTCTGTCCATCAATGTATTGTACTGCACTTTAGCCACCTTCTTTTCAGAGGAAAGCCTGGCGGCTACCTTCTGCACATCCGTCTTGCCGTCCAATGTCAGTTCATACCATCTGTCCAGACCGAAGCGCTTTTCTTCCGCTTCCCTTCCGGGGCAGGATTCGAACAATGGGGCTATAGACACCGCCCCGGCATTTTCCGCTATCCTGCCGAGTTCCTCAGTATCTGAAACATCGCCATCCACATAGACGAGGATGGAGTTGCCGTCAGCATTGTGACTTGTATTTACAATTTTTCCATTGGCCTCTCCTTTGCCTGAGGGAGAGACTTCATTCGTGAGAAATGATGAACATCCTGTCAGAACCAATGAGAGGATGCCCACCGAAAAAGCGAATTTCTTCATAATTATTTATCCAGTGCGTTTGCCTTCACGTCTGCAGGGACTTCAGCCCTTACATACGTGGTCATTTCATCAGTGCCGTTCTTAGCGGTAAGCACCATCATATTACCGTCAATATCAACATTGTACGTAGAGCTGCCCCATGCAGAGCCGTCGGTATAGACCCCGGTTATGCCCTTCTTGACATACTGCCAGGTTCCGGTATAATGAAGATAACGTCCGGCCTGCATCAGCTGCCAGGTCTCGAATGTACCGTCTGACTTGAAGTCGATATAAACAACGATTCCGTAGGTCTGTCCCGCCTTGGTGACAGCGCTTATGTCATCCAGTTTCCAGGAGCCTACGACATTTATGTCCTTGTCTTTTTTATTGCATCCCGCAAGCAGGGCAAGAGCAGTCAACATGAGGACTGCGAATTTCCAAATTCTCATATTCTATTTTCTTATTGTTCAATATTTTACAACCATCCGCCATTTTCACTTGACACGCCTCTCGCCACAAGTGACACTGTTTTGCTAATTGTCAGACCACCCATGTTCTCGCCATTGCCCGGAGTCTGTCCGCCGGCAACCGCGTTTATGGTGATCTTGATGTTTCCTGATTTCTTAGGGCATATCACGAGGCGTCCTGCCTTGATCTCCGGCATCGCCGCCAGATCCAATGCCCTGTAATCTTCGTCAGATATGTCCACGCCCAGATACTTCAGCGAACTATATGAGCCGCCGAATATGCTTTCAAGACTGACAGCCTGCTCCAGACCTACCACAGCAGTCAGACATGGAGTACCCTCGATGTTCATCAGGAATTTCCAAGCGTCGATGCTTCCGGTTCCCATCTTGCCTCTGTATTTGGAAAGGCTCAGCGGGCCGATTGCATAATTGGCTGCATACAGACAGGTCTGCTTGATGCCGAGACACTGGGCATTCATGTCATTGACAGATGTCAGCAACATTGCCTTGAACTCATCCTTCGTGCAGGTCTTGCCGAGTTTTTTCATGTAGGAAAGGCCGAGTGCAGCTACACCGCTTACGTGCGGGCAGGCCATGGATGTTCCCTGCATGTAGCCGTAGCCTTTTCCGTCATAGTCAGTCGAATAGATATATCCTTCAGGCATGGTGGAGAGCACGCAACCGTCGCAGATGTATGTATTACCGTCTGAAGAAGTGTAGTAGAATTCTCCGCCAGGCGCTGCTATATTGCATCCTGGACCATAATTGGTATAACCTGTCGGCTTGTAATCTGAAGCGAAGGCTGTCACGGAGATGATGTCAGCGAGCGCTCCCGGATAAGCGGACATTTCCTTGCCGTCGTTGCCTGCAGCGAAGAACGCCACTCCGCCATTGATAGGATTGTCGAAGCCAAGTTCCTTTCTGTCAGCGTTTTCGAAGTATTCAATAGCCGCATAGACAAGTGGCTGTCTGGTCTTGTAGGACTTGTCAGAGAGGACTGCACCTGCCTGGAAGCCCCATGAGCACTGGAGGATGCTTGCGCCGTTGTCAGCCGCATAGCGGATGGCCTTGGCAAGATATTCTTCGGTACAGTTCTGGCCGCCTGAATAAATCTGGCAGGACATGATGCGTACACCGTCACCTTTTCCGCTTCCGCCGGCAATTCCGCTTATGCCCACGTTATTGTTGTTCACGGCCGCCACGACTCCGGCCACATGAGTGCCGTGTCCCTGGTCGCCGACTCCGCCACTTGAGGATCTGAGTTTATTCCAACTGATCTGAGGCTCATTCATGCTGAAATTGTAGCCATAGACATCATCCACATAGCCGTTTCCGTCATCATCGATTCCGTTGCCGGGGATTTCTTTTTCATTTTTCCACATATTGGCCGCAAGGTCAGGGTGATTGTAAGCCACACCCTCGTCCACGACTGCCACGATGATGGAAGGATCACCGGTCGTAAGTTTCCATGCATCATAGACATTGATATCCGAGCCCGGTACGGATGTATCGACCGGCTTGCCTTTCTGTGTGGAATGATAATGCCACTGGGATGCGAGCGCAGGGTCATTGAAAGGAGTCTGTATGTTACTTGTAGCCTTTGTCGCAGGAGCCGGTTTCCAGGATGCGGATTTCATCTCGTCCAGTCCTTTCAGCCTGTTGTTGTACTGTATCCTTTCGATTCCGTCCTCCTTGGAGAGCAGTTCCACAGCCTGACGGAGGTCCGTTTCAGGAGCGAATGTCAATGTGTACCACCTGTCGAGGCCGAAACGGCAGATCTCGCTTTCTGAGGAAGCCAATTTCTGGAACACCCTGTCATAGCTGACCGCACCGGCCGCTTCTGCTATCCTGTCCATTTCCGTCGGCACAGCCACGTTGCTGCTGATATAGACTATCAATGAATTTTCACCTGATGCATCAGGCTGATTCAAGACTTTGGCAGCCGTCGGATCGGCTCTGTTCTCGGAATATTCTTCCGCACAGCCGACTGCAGCCAACGTTGCAGCCAAGAATAAAATTTTTACACCAACCTTCATAATTTGATCTTATTGTCCGTAATTGTACTTGTTTCGTATATGAATGTATCTTTCTTGTCAGGGTAGGTACGCATCGTCAAGTGTCCGTCTTTGGTCTCCACGAGATACTCGCTGCTCCATTCCTTGCCGTCCGAATAGATACCGCTCAGAACATTGCCGCTCAGTACCCACATTCCCTCGTACTTCTGGAAACGTCCCGCTCCTTTCTGCTGCCACATGGCAAATGAGCCGTTCTGGCTGAACCTGAGATATATCGTCACCGTTTCATTGCCGACCATCGCGCTCCTGGTGGCAAATTCCACACTGGAGAGTTCCCAGTCGCCTATAATGTTCAAAGGCGCATCATCCACCTTGTTACAGGACACGCCCAACAGCAGAAATCCTGCCAAAAGGGCCAAGAATCTTTTCATCATAACCATCCTCCATTGGCGCTTTTATGGGATTTCACAATCACGGAGACTTCACGGTTCATGGACATGCCTCCGATGGCGTCGTCCGTTCCGATGGCGGGTCCGCCGCCAACTGCATTGATCCGGATCCTGCAGGAGCCGCATCTGGTCGGATGCATCCATAGTTTTCCCTGCTCGATATAAGGGTTTTTCTGCAGGCCCAATGCCATTTTGTCTTCGGTGGAAACTTCTACCGACAAGTATTTCAACGACTTGGAGCCGCCACCGAAATATGGCGAGAGGTCCAATGCCTGGTTTTTCCCGACTACAGCGTCAATGCAAGGAGTGCCCTCGATATTCATCATCAGTTTCCATGCATCCACCGCTCCGGTACCCATTTTGCCCTTGTACGTAAGCATCGAGACGCTGCTTATGCCCGCTCCAGCCACATATTCCTTGGATGCCGCGGTAAGGCGCGAGTCGATATCCTGGACCGAGGACAGCAGCAGGCTCTTGAATTCCGGCAATGTGAATTTCCGGCCGAGCTTCTTGGCATAGGACAGACCCAATGCCACCACGCCGCTCACGTGCGGACATGCCATCGATGTTCCGTACATAAATGCGTAATCCTTTCCGTCGAACAGTTCGGAAGGCACGGTGGACAGTATCATCGCCTTGTATGATGTGTAGGGCGCCAGGCCTTGCTCTCCGCCCGGGGCCGAGATATTGCATCCGGGGCCGTAGTTCGTATAGTTCGCCGGAAGGAAGTCCGGTGCAAATGCCGAGACGCTTATTATGTCTGTCAATGCGCCAGGATAGGCCGCATAGCCCTGCGAGTCATTGCCTGATGCGAAAATCGCTATGTTCCCGTCGAGGACAGGATTGTTGGACGCTGCCTCGAAATAGCGAATGGCGTCATATTCGAGGGCATTGCTTCCCCCGTTTCCGGTTTTGTATGCCGCATCCGACTTGAACCGGCCTGACGGATAGCCGAAGGAGCAGGATATTATGGACGCTCCGTTGTCGGCCGCGTACTTGATGGCGTTTGCGACCATCGGGGAGGTTCCGCCGGAGTTGTTGTCGAATATCTGACAGGACATGATGCGCACGCCGTCACCGTTTCCGCTTCCGCCGGCCACACCGCAGATGCCTTCAGCATTGTTGTTTACTGCCGCGACTATCCCGGCACAATGCGTTCCGTGTCCGGAATCCTGCTCCGACGCCCAGGATATCGGTCCGTTTTTCACGAAGTTGAATCCGTGAATATCATCTATATAGCCATTGTCGTCATCGTCATTGCCGTTCGCGCTCTCCTTCGGGTTGGTCCACATGTTGGCCGCAAGGTCTGGATGAGTGTATTTCACACCTTCATCGACCACGGCCACGATAATGGACGGGTCACCGGCAGTTATCTCTTTCCAGACATTCTCCACATTGATATCAGCCCCCGCGTAAGCGGCAGTGGCAATGTTCTTGTCGCCGGTGTTCTTGTAGTTCCACTGGTCCTTCAGGGCAGGGTCATTGAACTTGCCGGAAGCGGCCATCAGGACCTTCTCCGGCTGAATGAAGTACGGAAACGCCTTACAGTCAGAGGATTTCTTATAGGTGATGCTGTACTGGACAGTCTGCACCGACTCTGACGCGGCCAGGAGCTTCACGCCTTCGTCCATGGCAGTCCCGCTCTGATACGAGACCTCATACCATCTGTCCAGACCGAACTTCTTTTCCAGATCCTTTCGTGAGGGATTGCTGTGAAATACCGGTGTCAATGCCACCACTCCACTCTCCATCATCTCCGCCACCTCAGTTTCGGACGGAAGCGTGGAGAACTTTACCAACAGATTATGCCCGGTAGAGCCGGGGGATTTTGTGTTTATGATCTTCAATGCATCCTCAGCATTGCCCGCAGATACACCATCATTGACCTTGGCGCACGAAGCCTCCAGAAAGGCGATGCCCAAGGCCAATGACATCAGTTGAATATGTTTCATACACATATATCGGGTCGATTTTTTCAGCCCATAAAGTTATCTAAAAAATATGGCCCGACAAAATTATCAGAATGAATATCCCAATGCGACTCCCAAACTGTTTTTCAGCACCTGGGAACCCACCAGATAAGCCACATCCAGACGCACGCCGAAGAACTTCACGCCGGCGCCGAGTGAACCGTAACTCGGAATCGCTTTCTTGTCATCCCCATAGTGGTATCCCGCACGCACGAACACCATGTCATCGAAGGAATACTCCGCGCCCAGCCCTGCCATAAAGCCACCTGAGAAAAGGACGTCAGCCTCTGCATTGACAGCAATCGAAGAAGTCCCCAAGCCTATCGTGTATCCGGCTCCTGCCTTCACGAGAGACGGCTGGGAGTAGGTGTTTTCGCCATATTTCACCTTGCTGCCGAGGTTATTGGCCGAAATGCCCGCACGGATATTGTTCTTCTGGAAAAACACGCCTGCATCCACGCCGAAAACATTGGACGAAGCCTCCGGTGCAATGTCCGACTTGGTCAATCTCGCAGACAGTCCGAGCGACAGGAAATCCACGATTCTGTAAGAGACGCCCACTGCGGCATTGAACTCTTTAGGAGTGTAGGAGCCTTCACGCGAGGCATTGCCGCTTTCCGTGGTAATATCGTATGACGGCTGGGCGAAGTACTTGAACGACAAGCCTATAGCCAGCCTCTTTTCACTGCGCCACATAGCACCCGCACTGATGATTTTGTCGGAAGCATAGGCAGGCTGCCACATTCCGTAGGACACGCCTGCGGAAAATCGGGACGGACTGAACGACATGCCCGCAACATTGTTTTCCACCTGATAGGCAGTAGGAATCGCAGCCACATTGGCAGAGGCAGTTCCAAGCCCGGCCGCATCAGACGGGACAAGCAGAGAAGGCAAGGTCTGGGCCGATGAAGCCACTGCGGCAAAAAACATCATTATAGTCAATACTTTTTTCATAACTGTCAGAGTTTTACGATGTTGGACTTGATCTCCTTACCGTCCGCATTCACCACTACGGTATATGCTCCGGCTGAAGCGGCGGACATATCCACCTTGACAGGCTCGAATGGCGTCACGCCTGTGAAACTGCCCTTGAAGAACACGGCACCTGAGGCTGCTATCACCTTGACAGAAACGGAGTTGCTCTCCTTGCCGAGTCTCAGGTTCAGCACATTCTTCACCGGATTAGGGTAGCAGGTCAGCTCCTTGGAACCGTCCGTGACCATCACTTTGAACGAAGCCGATACGGATTCTCCACGCACATCCGTTCCCGTTACCGTAATTTCAGACGTGCCGTAATTCATCGTGGTAATCAGGAATTTCCTGTCGGAATAGGTCATATTGGCCACATCCGGATTTGAGAAATCGAATTTGTAGGTAAGGTCCTCACCATCCTCGTCATAGAAATAGTCCGCCACATCGACTTCCTCGGTACCGGATGCCTTGGAAGTATAGAAACGGTTCTCCATCTCCTTGACCAGCACCGGTTTATGATTTTCCAATACGGTATATTTCACCTTAGCCGCAGCTGCCAGTCCGTAATAATCAGTAACTGTCATCTCTGCCGTATATGTGCCTGAAGGCGTATTCGGGCCTGCGATTTTCACCTTCGGATTTTCTCTTGTCAATGTGTCGAGGACAGCACCTGCAGAACCCGGATTCAGGTCAATGTTGTAGAAATGTCCGTCAGGTTCCTCGATTTCAAAGGATGCCGCCACCGTTTCGTGAGGCTTGAGAGTGAACTCCACCGGAGACAATGCCTTGATAACCGGAGCATTGTTTCCGCCTGTAGATACTTTCACTCTTTCGGTCAATGCTGACTTGTTTCCGGCCAAGTCCACTGCCTGGGCCGCCACATAATACTCCGTGTTGAATTCAGCACCGGAAATAGAGCCGCTCAGCAGTTCGCCCACTTTCTGGTTCTCAACATAGAACATACCGAACATCACGTTCTTGGTCGATGTGAAATTGGTCTTGGAATAGTAGATGAATATCGCGCTCGGCTTGCCGTCATCCGCATCTTCAGGGACAGCGACACTGAATTTGATATTGTTCGACTGGGCGCTGACTGAAAGTCCTGTAGGCTTTTCAGGAGCCACACCTCCGCTGCCGGCAACTGCCTTATAAGTATTGACAAGGCCTTTTCCGAGATAATATCCCGCGTTCTGGGCACTGATATCGGTCACTGTTTCCTCCAGCCTCTTTCTGAGGGCATCCGGCGTATATCCCTGTCCGCCGTAACGTGCAAGTATCAGCGCGGCAATGCCTGACACGTGAGGACAGGCCATGGATGTTCCCTGCATTTTGCCGTATTTGTTCCCCGGCAATGTGCTCAGGACCTGATTTCCTTTCTTGGCATCTCCGCCCGGAGCCGCCACATCGCACCACGAGCCGTAATTCGTGTAATACGCCCGTTTATAGTCGGCGCCTACGGATGAAACGCTCACCATCCCGTCGTAATCGGAACTTGAGAAATTCTGATTTTCGTTACCTGCCGCAAATATGACAATGCCGCCCTTCATCGGGGAGTCCGACCTCTGTTTTCCGTTTTTGTCACATCCCGCATTCTTTATGAAATAGTCCACCGCGCTCTTCAGTGAAGAAGGAGCGGTAGTCACCTCCGTATATCCCCAGCTGTTCTGTGATATGACAGCGCCATGGTCTGCACTCCACTTTATGGCTTCAGTTGCCGAGCCCTGCTTTTCTCCGTCGAAAATCTGGCAGGACATCAGTTTGGCACCCTTCACACCTTTTTTAGAATTGCCTCCAGCCACACCGCAGACGCCCTTTCCATTGTTGTTCACAGCGGAAATCGTACCGGCCACATGCGTACCATGGTCCTCAGCGTGGATATTGTAGCTGGAAGCCGCGAAATTGTAGCCGTATGCATTGTCACCGGTCTTCTCAGGATTCTTCCACATATTGGCCTTGAGGTCTTCATGATTATAGTCAATGCCGCCGTCAACCACGCCGACAACGATGTCTCCGGTAAACTGCGCATAGTTCGAGTAGTTCCTCCATACAGGGAAAACATTTATGTCACAGCCACTTACAGAGGATGATACCGTTCCGTTATTGTAGTAATGCCACTGAGCCGAAAGCTGCGGGTCATCGAAAGGATAAGACCCTGAGGCAGCCTTTGTGGAAGCATCCGCATATGACACCACTGTCGGATTTCCGACAATGGAGAGTTTAGGACAATATTCCACTTCATTGACTCCGGATATGATGAGTCCGTCAGCGGCCTTCGTCATTGACTTTTCCGGATTGTACTCCAGGACATACCAGCGGTGCAGTCCAGCCTCGCGTGTACGCTCCTCATACTCACCGGCATACGGGAAGAGCCTTCTCATTTTCACCACGCCCTGTTCCCTCAACGACGGAAATGAAGACAGGTCCACATATCCGTTCTCCACGGTCGCCTTTTCCAGACTGAGCGCCAGAGTTTCATCCACATAGATGTTCATTTTCGGAAGCAGTTCTTCTTCCGGAATATCCTTTCCGAAGACATTATCCTTCTCGGTCAATGTCCCGTTTTTCTCAAAAGGGTCATTACCGGAAACGGCACAGGAACTTATCGCCCCGATGCATACAGCCGTTGCGGCCAATCCTATTATTTTTTTCATAAGGCACTGAATCATACTTTGTTACTCAGAAAGATAGTCCACAACTGACAGGACGCTCTGAGGATTTTTCCACTTGATTTTATGTGTTTTGAGGAAGGTTTTCCAGCCGTCAGCCTTGTCAGCAGGAAGCGCTTCCCTGACATCCTTCTCGGCCGCCTTCACTTTCAGCTTCTGCGTGAAGATATAATATGTGCTGACCGTCCGGAGCGAGACTCCGTGGTCTTTCTCATTGAGAATGTTCATATAGTTCTGGTTCACCTGGGCATCGGTCTGCACGGATGTAAGTTTCATCGTGGCGGATGAGGTGGATGACGTGCCGTAAGCGCCGGTAGCCTCCCGTGAGGCCTCGAAATCGCCAAGTATTTCGACCACGACCATGCCGTTGTCATTCTTGGCCACGACTTTCATCATGCTTCCATAGACTGGGACAAACACGTCATTCCCGATTTTCACAGCATTGACATCCTTCAGGAAGGCTTCCTTGATGATGCCTCCATCGATATAATGGAGTTTGTCCGCCCTCAGATGGATGTTCAGCTTGCGTGCTTCTTCCTTGCCGCCGTCCAGCACGACAGTGCCGTCAGTAAACTGCGGATACAGGTACGGATATGTAGTCGTAGGCTCCTGTGCGGACAGCGCAGCCACCACCCAGAGCAGGCAAGACAATGTCAATATCAACTTTTTCATACTCAATCGCTTTTAGTATTCTTTAAAACTTCTAAATATACGCATTTTTGCTCGAGTTTTGCAAGAATCCGGACATGATATTCATTTGTTTTTTCGATGGGGAATCCGTTGGCGCTCACAGAAATAGGGAGACATCTCCTAAGAAACGTCTCCCCATAAATCAAGTGTTCAGTTATCGTTAATTCCTGGTTGCCCTGAAATTCGCAACTGCAACATCTAAACCATTTTCATCCGTAGCGAATCCTGTAACATCCTTTCCTTCATAAGTCAGGACAATGACATACGCATCAGATGTCAGCACTCCCGGTGAAGGTATGCTGAAGAGCTGATTGCCCTCACCATTGAAGGAAACAAGGTTTTTATCATTAAACGTGTCACCCTCGTAGATTTTCACAGTACCGTTGTCAGGATCGAAATCCACATAGAGTTTTCCTTCAAAGCCGAGGAAATTTGTTATCAGCAGATTGCCTTTCTCAGCGTCGTCCGTCTCTGCAATCACGAGTTTGTAAGAAACAGGCACTCCATACTTGATAGCCACGCCGGTAACGGTATATGTTCCGAGCACGTCGGCAAGTTTATAACCATAAGAGCAGAAATACAGTTTCTCGGCTGTGAATTCAGAGTTGGTGTTTCCGAAGATATCGACCATAGAGCCGGCAGCAATCTTGTATGACACATAAGAGCCAAAGCCAGGATCCTCGTCAATCTTCACGCTCAACTTATTGGCAGCCGCAATCTTGAGCTGCTGACCGGTATAAGCTACTACCCTGCCGTTCGCGTCTTCTGTCTCAATAGAGAGTTTGGCAGCCTTGAGTACACCTGCGAGAGGGTACTTGTTGTATGAATATGTAACCATATCAAGTTCTTCCCAGTCGCTGAAGAGCTTAACCTCTGGCTCTTCTTCCTCTCCACCTTCTATTCCGCTTCCCTCCTGAGGCTCATCCTCAGTCAGACCAAGCGCAAAAGGCTGAGTCTTATAAGATGCCACAAGGCCTTTAGATTCAAGTTTGGAGCTGACTGTCACATCTGTAAACGCTTCTGCTCTGCCACCTACGAGATTGGCCACGAGGCCCTCAGTGTAAGAGATGGCTACAATTGCTCCCGGAATAGCTTCAGCAGCGTCAAGGCTGACGTAAAGGTTTTTGCCGGAAATGACGAGGCTGTCGGCAGGAACCACTGCTTTCTTGTATTCCACGAGATTGCCGTCTGCTCCGGCTTTGGAATGTCTGGCATAATAATGTGCCGTAACTGTGCCTTTTCCGGTAAACGCGATAGGATCATCGAACTCCAGCACATAATCGAGATTGGTAGCTGTGGACTGGAAATCATACTTCTTCAGAACAGGTGCTGTACCATCAGTGGTGACAGCTGTCGATGTAGCCAATTTACTTACCACGCCCTGAGAGTTGGAAGCCACTGCATACAGGGTATATGCAGTATTTGACTTCAATCCTCCTACCTGAAAACTTACAGACTTGGTCTCGGATGCCTTGAGGACAGCCGCTACAGGCTCCTTCTTTTCATTTGCAACAGCATCGCTTTCATAGCCTCCTTTAAGGACGGTCTCGGCTTTAAGTGCTTTTGCCGGTCCTGCAATGAGAACATAAGAGTAATAGACATTACCCTCTTTCGGGGTGACTGACACGCTTACAGTATTGTCATCCACTACTGTCGCAGCCACTACAGGCGCGTCGGTTGCGGCGAAATCTATCTTTTCATCCTCCGCAAAGTCCGTGCAGGCAGCAACAGTTGCTGCAAGCGCCAACAATGAATATAATATCTTTTTCATATCTTAGTCGGTTTTATTTTTTAACGGCCTTAATACCAGGACTGACGATATTCAAGTTTCCTGCTCCTTCAATCACTACCCAGAGACCCCATTCATTACCGAAATCAAGAGAGACCTTGTCTCCGTCACGAACAATCGCAACATCTACCGAACCGGTTTCATATCCGTTTTCTCCATCGAAGCCAAGAAGAGTAATAGGGTTACCATTCGAATACTTGTATTCAGACTCTTGACCGAAAGGAATGTTCAATGAGGTAAGATCTTCATTGACAATTCCGTAATAGCGCGTATCCGCTCCGGCAAAACTGTCATTCTGGAACAAGTTGTCTATCCACACCTTATGGTCGTCATCAGCATCCTTGAAGAATGTCATCGTCCAGGTACAAGGTCCATCCCAGTAGTTGACGCCCGTAGCGGTATATTCTCCGAGCATGAAGCCGAGAGGGTGATCAATGTCAGACACTGTCACTGTACAAGTGTTTTCAGAACCAGCCTTAATCGACTCTGTTCCGTTGATAACTATAGTGAACTGCAAGTCCCCGGTATATTCCCCATCAGGAATAGCCTTCACTTCGATATAGCGGGTGCGGTTTTCCGCATTGAAAGAAAGAGTACCTGACTTGGTGAGAAGTTCGAAGTTCACGCCCTGCTTTGCAGCTTTCTTTTCAGGTTCCTTGACCTCAAATTTGATGGTTTCCTCCAGTCCGACAACAGAAGCCAATGTCACAGGAATCCTAAGCACATCTTCAGAACCCTCTGAAAGTGTCAAGGAAGTCTTGTCAAATGCCACGAAGGCATCTTTGTCATTGAATTTGGATGGCTCGTTCTTATCGCAGGAAGCAAGAATGGACGCTGCCGCGAGAACTGCTCCAATATATGTATATAAACTTTTCATAACAATACGCTAAAGAGGATTTTGTACAAGGTTCTTATTCAAATCAAGCTCTCTCTTAGGAAGAGGAAGTGCCCATTTCTTGCCAGGGAACGGAACATCGAGATTATCAGAGCAAAGAGGATAATCACTTGCTGAACGGGATACACCCTGGCCCCAACGTGCGAGGTCGTAGATGTAATGGCCTTCCCAAGCGAGCTCTCTACGGCGCTCTTTGGCAATATCGGTCTGACCTACTGAACCATAAGCAGATGCTCCTCTGAGGGTAGCCACAGCATTGATGTCCTTTACGGCGGTGGTTCCAGGAATAGTCGCTCCACGCATAATGGCCTCAGCTCTGTTCAGATACATCTCAGAAAGACGGAGCACGATTACGTTGTTGCAGTCAGGTGTGTTGTCACCCTTTCCAGGATACTTGCCTGTCCATTTGATTCCGGACTCATTCTTTTCATCAGTGCGGTAAAGTGCCAGACGTACATCACCTTCCTCATAGGTTTTGATAAGAGGGTCAGCTGCCTGCGCATCACCGGATCCTTCAGGGAATGTAAGGTAAGAAAGGTCTTCCCAGCTGCCCCATCCGGCGTTCGTACGCTTTCCGTAAACTTCGAAGATGACCTCACCTGTGCCTTTCTCCGCGCCCCATACCGTCTTGTACTGCTCTGCTGTCCAAAGAGAGAACTTTTCGCTTCCGATAACCTTGGTAGCATAGTCGGCAGCTTTCTGCCATTCACCCATATAGAGGTAAACTCTGGAGAGCAATGCCTGGATTGCATATACACTGACAACAGCAGCTGGATCGGCAACAGTCGCACGTGTATATTCAGGGTCGATTAGGCTCTCTGCCTCAAGCAGGTCGCGGACGATCTTCTCATAGTTTGAGATCACAGTTTCACGTGCAGGAAGTCCTGCAGGATCAGTATGTTCCACGTAAGGGACTCCGAGGCTTTCCTTATCGCTTTTCACGCAATAAGTATATGGCTGGCCATAAGTAAGGACATTGCAGAAATATGAGAGCGCCCTTATGAAGAGACACTCGGCTTTCAGATTGTTCAAGTCCTGAGTTGTAACAGTGCTTGACTCTTTGCCTTCGAGATTGTCAATCACATTGTTAGCCCTAGATACGACCTGGTAGCATACTGACCACATCGGAGAAGTACCGGTCTCTGTATAATTCCAGATATAAGGTGCCACACACCTTCCGGTGTTCTTGAAATCAGACTTTTTGCCGTTTCCGGAACGCATTTCGGCATCCACGATCCACTGCTGTCCATACCAGCTTGTCGAAGCGAGAGCGGAATAAGCTCCGAACGTCGCGTCATTGAGTCCATCGTATGTGGACAATGTTATCTCCGTACTCTGCGAAAGCTTAGGATCTCTTGTGAGAAAATCCTGGCAACTAACAGCACCGAGAAGCGACGCTATACCGCAAATATATAAAATTGTTCTTTTCATAATCTTCGTTCGTTTATCAGAATGAAACTTCTATACCGCCTACGAAAGACTTGACCATAGAGTGGGATGCTCCCAAAGTATATCCGAGAGGACCGACTTCCGGGTCAAGAGCTCTTACGTGATGGAACGTGTAAGGATTCAGCGCGCTGACATAGAGTCTCACGCCAGACATCTTGATTGGCTTCAGGATACGCTCAGGCAGGCTATACGAGAGGGAAACATCCTTGATTCTCAAATAACTGCCATCCTGGATATCTCTTGTGGATCTTGCATAAGGCTTTTTCGGAGCTCCTGCTACCGGTTTTGGCTGCACGCCTGTATCTCCCGGTTTTTTCCAGTAGTTGAGTGAAAGTGTGGATACATTGGTGTTCATATCGGCACCGTCCGTGTCATTGTTCATAGAGGTTACGACTTTGCTGCCGGCCACGAACTCGAAATATCCTGAAAGGGTGATGCCTTTCCATGAAACGCTCGTGTTGAAACCACCTGTGGCCTTAGGCTCAGGCGTACCTGCATAGATGTAACGGGCCTTTGAATAATCAGATGTGAGATTGCCCTCCTTGTCATACCAGATAGGGTCACCATTTGAAGGATTCACACCGTACCAGTCTCTTACATAATATGTAAAGAGCCTGCGTCCAGGAACTATACGGAGAGGTGTGCCGTTATTGCCGCTTGCTCGTGAATCAGCTACGCTCAAATACTCTGCACCTGCAAGGTCGAGCACGAGAGAGCGGTTAAGAGCGATATTGAAGCCGGCTGTCCAGTACCAGTCATTGTTGCGGAGAATCACACCCTCCAACTGGAACTCGATACCCTTGTTTCTGATAGCGCCGACGTTCATGAAGTTAGAGCCGAAACCGGTGGTGTAAGGAACCTGCTTTGAGAGAAGCATATCCTTGGTCTTTCTGAAATAGTAATCCAAGCTACCGGTGAGTCTGTCATCGAAGAGACCGAAATCTACACCGATATTGTATGTGGCGTTCTTTTCCCAAGAAAGGTTAGGGTTTGCTGGGCTGGAAGGAACCATACCGGTAATACCGTTGTACTGAGTAGTACCATAAAGTCCATAGGCCTTGTATGGAGAGATATTGTTGTTACCGTTCACGCCATAGGATGCGCGGACCTTCAATGCGCTGAGCCACTGTCTGCTCCACTTCATCCAGTTCTCCTTGCTTACGTTCCATGAACCACCGACTGACCAGAACACACCCCATTTGTTGTTGGAGCCGAACAGTGAACTGCCGTCTGCACGGACTGAAGCCTGCAGGTGATATCTGTTCAGATAGTTGTAATCAAACACTCCGAAGAAAGAGAGAAGTGATTCATCCACGAGATTGTAATCTCCCTGGTCGTCTGCAGCAGGAGATGTGGTAGGATATGGAATCAAAGGATTCACCTTAGGTGAGCTCAAGCCCAACAGGTCCAGTTTGTCACGCATAGCTTCCTGTCCGGCAAGCACCCTTACAGAATGGTCCCCGTACTTGTCCTCAAATGTGATGGTGTTGGATGTAGTATATCGGATGTCCTTGCTCCAGAAAGAAAATAGGGTAGCAGAACCCTTATGCGTCTCCGGGGCCCAATACTGGCGGGAATCCACATATACGAACTCCAGTCCGTTGTTTGTCTTGAAGGTGAGCTGTCTGATCGGTTTCCACTCGAGATACATGCTGCCCTGAAGACGGTAGTCCTTGTCATTGTATGTATCATTCGCTGCTACCGCACGCGGGTTGGTGTCTGAGTTCTCAGGAATATTCACATTGAAACTTCCGTCTTCGTTGCGGAACGGAGTCCACGGCAAGATGGACCACATCGCCACTGTAGGGTTCGAGTAATAGAGGTCACCCATCTGGCCGGAATTGGAGTTTGCATAGCTCAAGTTGAATTTCGCTCCGGTCTTGAGTGATCTGGTAAGCCTCATGTCAGCATTGACTCTGGCTGTAAGTCTCTCATAGTCCACACCATAGAACACGCCTTCGTTCTTGTGGTATGAAACTGAAGAATAATAGGAGGCCTTGTCGGTACCGCCGGTAGCATTGATCTCATATTCCTGGAGAGTTCCGACTCTGGTCAGTTCCTTGTACCAGTTGGTAGTGCCGTTGGCAAGGAGTGACTGAGGATAATAGTACTGAGAAGTAGGATCATCAGGATTGTAACCCGCATTGATGGCGCAGTCACGACGATAGGCGATAAGTTCAGAACCGGTGAGAGGTCTTACATTATTGTCATTGATCAGCTGCTGAGCACCGAATTTGGCCCTTGCGGTAAATCTTGCCTTTCCTGCCTTTCCGCTCTTGGTGGTAACGAGGATGACTCCGTTTGCTGCACGGGAACCGTAAACTGATGCCGCAGCAGCGTCCTTGAGGACTGTGATGGACTCGATGTCGTTAGGGTTAAGGAAGGTGGATGATGAACCGCCGCCCACACCAGCATTTGAGAGCTGACGGAAGTCTGTTGACATCACCGGAATACCATCGACAACCCACAGAGGCTCGTTACCTGCATTGATGGAAGAGGTACCGCGCACACGGATTGAAGAGGTGGAACCAGGCTGTCCTGAACCGGATGTGATGGTCACACCGGCCATTTTTCCTGAAAGCATTTTATCAACGGATGTGGCAGGCACTTCTGCGAGCTCCGAATTCTTGACTGATGAAACAGAACCGGTATTAGCCTCTCTGCGGACTGTTCCGTAAGCCACAACGACTACATCGTCGAGGACGTTCTTGTCCGGATCGAGTCTAATGTCCAATGCTGTTCTGCCGTCCACGAGTATCTCTGCTGTCGCATAACCTAAACAAGATACCGTGAGGGATGCGCTCCCCGGCACTGAAATGGAATATGCTCCGTTGGCGTCAGTCATCGTATAGACTTTCGTACTGCCCTTAAGCTGGACAGATGCATAAGGGACTCCTTCGCCGGAGCTCGCATCTGTGACGAATCCTGAAACGGTCAGACTCTGCGCATTCAATGCAGAAGAAATCCCCAGAAACAGGACTGCCGTGAAAAGAAGACAAATCTTTTTCATAAGCATTTACATTAGTTTAACATATATTGATATTCTTTAGTTCAAGTTTTTCCAAGCACTCTTGAACTGCCCTTTTCGGAAAGGGCGTTTACGCAAATATCAAGATTAAATTCAAAAAAAACAATATGTAAGCAGGTTAGATTCGCATAATTGATAGTGATTTATACCGTTTTAACTAAAATTTCATAAACAAAACAAACTATTTTAGGTTAAGTTTTGAAGAAACGTAACGTTTTAATGTTTGTTTTCGTAAGTGAATAAAAAATAAAAATCGACTGCCTGAGCAGCCGATTTTTCACCTAAAACGTTATTTTATCCCTTTTCTGACAGGAAAAGCCTGATTTCTTACACCACTTCGCTCCTTTTCCTCCGGAAAACCCTATTTTTTCTCCGGCTCAGCAGTAAAAAACTTATACTGGAACAGTACCAAATAGAAAGCGCCTACGGTGACGCAACTGTCCGCGAAGTTGAATACCGGCTCGAAGAAGCGGAACGGATGTCCTCCTATGAAGGGTATCCAGGTCGGCCATGTCGTGTCGATGAGCGGGAAATAGAACATGTCCACCACTTTGCCGAACATCACTGGCGCGTAATTTCCTCCGAACTGCGCCACCTCATATGGTGTCGAAGCAGAGAAAATCTGACCGTAAAGCAGACAGTCCACGATGTTGCCCAGGGCGCCCGCTGTAATCAATGTCAGGCCGACAAGGACTCCAGTAGGCACAGGGGCATACTTGAGGACCTTCCCTGCGGCATCGATTTCAGCCGGCCGTCCACGCCGCACGAGGCGGGTTATCCACCAGCAAAGGAATCCGAAGAGAGCCACACGGAACGCGGTCAGCACGAATTTGCCTACCATCCCGCCGAACTTCATCCCGAATGCCATTCCCTCATTTTCTATGAAGAGAATCTGGAACCAGTTGCCGAAAACGCTGAAATGCTCGCCCAAAGTCATATTGGACTTGACCAGCAGTTTTATCACCTGGTCCACTACCACGAGAAGAATTCCTAGAATCAGCAGCCACCTGCCTTTGGAAATCCTGAATCTATTTTCCGCCATTATTGAGTTTTTCCTTCGCTTCTACTGTAAGGGTTGCGTGAGGTACCAGACGGAGACGCTCCTTAGGGATGAGCTTTCCGGTCACGCGGCAGATACCGTAAGACTTGTTCTCGATACGCACGAGCGCAGCCTCAAGGTTCTGTATGAACTTGTACTGCCTCTGAGCCAACTGGCTTGCCTCTTCACGTGAAAGCTGCATTGCGCCGTCGTCTTCTACAGTCTTGAATGAAGGGGTGGTATCCTCGATGTCATTTGTACCGTTGTGCATCACGACATACCTGAGAGTATTGTACTCTTTCTTGGCCTTGTCGAGCATCTCCAATATGATCTTCTTGAATTCCTCAAGTTCTTCATCACTGTAACGGGTCTTTTCTACAGGCTCGAGGTTTGTTTTATTTTCTTCCATAAGCGTAAGTGTTATCTGCGTGTTACCGCAATCATTATTGTATTCTCGTTCCACTCCACTTCTGTTGCCTTACCAGTCGCCTCGCCCTTTCCTGCCAATGTGACTGACAATGACAATGTCTGTGCGGAAACGTATTCTTTATATGTTTTTAAAGAGGATTCTATCTCTGCAGCGTCGTCGCCGTCCGCGTAAATGACTACATCCACCTTGTCGGTAACGTCGAAACCGCTGTCCTTGCGGATGTTCTGGATTCTGTTCACGAGTTCGCGCGCCACGCCTTCGTTCTTCAGTTCAGGGCTTACTTCGATGTCGAGGGCCAATGTGAGAGGGCCTTCTGATGCCACGAGCCATCCCGGCATGTCCTCTGACGAGATCATATAGTCTCCAGGATTCAGTTCCACGTCACCGCCTTCGAGTTTCAATGTATATGCAACAGACTGAGCCTCAGCGTTCTGTATGGCATTGATCTCCTGCTGCGGTATGTCTGCGAAAGCAGCGGCAATCTCTTTCATTCTCTTGCCGTAAACTTTTCCGAGCGTCTTGAAGTTAGGTTTGATCTTCTTGGTGATGATGCCTGTCGTGTCGGAAATGAATTCCGCATCCTTGACATTGACCTCACCCAAAAGCAGGGCCTTGACCTTCTCGAGTTGCTCGCGGACCTTGTCTGAAATGACAGGGATCACGAGTTTGCTGAGCGGCTGACGCACCTTGATATTGACCTTCCTGCGGAGCGCAAGCACCATTGACGATGCTCTCTGAGCGAGTTCCATCCTCTCTTCGAGGTCCTTGTCAATGACGGTTTCGTCGCATTCCGGCATCAGCACATAGTGCACTGACTCTTCTCCGTCCGGAACCAGGTCGAGGTAGAGCTGATCCATGTAGAACGGCGCTATCGGAGCCCCGAGCACGGCTACGGTCTTGAGCACTTCGTAAAGTGTCTGGTATGCAGCGAGTTTGTCCTCATTGTCAGCACTTCCCCAGAAGCGTTTTCTGTTCAGACGCACGTACCAGTTGCTCAGGTGGTCGCACACGAAATCCTGTATCATTCTTCCTGCAGAAGTCACGTCGTAGTCCTCGTATGCCGCCTTCACGTCTTTTATCAATGTGTTGAGGAGGGAGATTATCCACCTGTCGATTTCCGGTCTGCGGCTGTACGGAACTGCCGGAGCCTTAGGATCGAAGTTGTCCACATTGGCATAAAGCGCGAAGAATGAATATGTATTGTAGAGCGTGCCGAAGAATTTTCTTCTGACTTCATCCACGCCGTCTTCATCGTAACGGAGGTTGTCCCATGGCTGGGCATTGGTAAGCATATACCATCTGAGTGCGTCCGGGCCGAATTTGTCGAGCTGCTCGAACGGGTTCACGGCATTGCCGAGGCGCTTGCTCATCTTGTCGCCGTTCTTGTCGAGGACGAGACCGTTGGAGATGACGCGCTTGAATGCAGGTGTGCCGCTTACCATGGTATGAATTGCATGCAGGGTGTAGAACCAGCCACGTGTCTGGTCAACGCCTTCCGCAATGAAGTCTGCGGTGCAGCCGAACTTCTTGTCGCCTAAGGCGCGGAGGCCTTCCTGTGCATATGGCATTGAACCTGAATCGAACCATACGTCGATAAGGTCGCTTTCGCGTACCATCTTCTTGCCTGAATCAGATACGAGGAAAACATTGTCCACATAAGGTCTGTGGAGGTCGATCTTGTCGTAGTTCTCTTTGCTCATGTCTTCCGGGTCGAAACCTCTGTCCTTCAACGGGTTGGACGGCATTACACCGGCTGCGACAGCCTTCTCGATTTCTGCGTAGAACTCTTTCAGGCTTCCGATGCACTTCTCTTCCTTGCCGTCCTCTGTACGCCAGATAGGAAGCGGTGTTCCCCAGAAACGGCTTCTGGAGAGGTTCCAGTCCTGGATATTCTCCAGCCACTGTCCGAAACGTCCTGTGCCGGTAGATTCCGGTTTCCAGACGATGGTCTTGTTCAATGCCACCATCTGCTCCTTCACGGCCGTGGTCTTGATGAACCACGCATCCAGCGGATAGTAGAGCACCGGTTTGTCGGTCCTCCAGCTGTGAGGGTAGCTGTGGACGTGTTTCTGTATCTTGAACGCTCTTCCGTCCATCTTCATCATCATGCACAGGTCGATGTCCAGTGTAGGCGCATCTTTCGGAAGAGAGTCGTCAAATGCGTTTTTCACGTAACGGCCGGCGTATTCTTTATATTCCGGTGAAACGTGCGTCTTAACATATTCAGGGTCAAGGTCTTCCAGCGGATAGAATCTTCCGTCGTGATCGACCTGAGGCTGAGGATTGCAGTTTCTGTCCAGCACCATCATCGGGGCAATGCCTGCTGCGGCTGCGACTTTCTTGTCGTCTGCACCGAATGTCGGGGCAATGTGGACAATACCTGTCGTGCCTTCGTCCGTGGAGACGTAGTCGCCGGTGATTACCCTGAACGCGTCGCCTTCAAGCGGCTTGAACCAAGGAATCAGCTGGTGATATCTTACGCCTGCGAGCTCTGAGCCCTTGAATGTTCCTTCGAGGACCTTGAACGGAATCAGTTTGTCTCCCGGCTTGTAGTCGTCGAGGGAGAGTTCCGCCGCCTTAGGATTGAACCAGTCTGAGACCAATGCCTTGGCTACGATGTAGATAGCCTCCGCACCGGTGTACGGGTTGAATGACTTCACTCTGACATAGTCAATGTCAGGGCCGACGCAAAGTGCTGTGTTTGAAGGCAATGTCCACGGTGTGGTGGTCCATGCCAGGAAATATACAGGAAGTGTCTCCAGTCCGAAGAGCGGCTGCGACTTGGCATCCTTGATGACTTCGAACTGCACTGTGGCTGTGGTATCAGTCACATCTTTATAACATCCCGGCTGGTTCAGTTCGTGTGAGCTGAGTCCTGTTCCGTCGGACGGAGAATACGGCTGTATGGAGAATCCCTTGTACAGGAGTCCCTTGTCATATATCTTGCGGAGAAGATACCACAGTGTCTCGATGTAGCGGTTGTCATAGGTGATGTACGGGTCGTTCATATCCACCCAGTAACCGATGCGCTCGGTCATGTTCACCCACTCACGAGTGTATTTCATCACCTCGTGACGGCAAGTATCATTGTATTCTTCTACCGATATCTTCTTTCCGATGTCATCCTTGTGGATTCCGAGTTTCTTCTCCACACCGATCTCCACAGGCAGTCCATGGGTATCCCAGCCTGCACGGCGGTTTACCTTGAAGCCGCTCTGGGTCTTGTACCTGCAGATGGCATCCTTGATGGAACGCGCCATAACATGGTGAATACCAGGCATTCCGTTTGCAGAAGGAGGTCCCTCGAAGAAAATGAACTCCGGAGCGCCTTCTCTAAGTTCGAGTGATTTCTCAAACGCATTATGTTTCTTCCACCTGTCCAGCACTTCACTGCCGACAGTTACCAGATTCAAGCCCTTGTATTCTTTGAATGTCATAGTTTTTTATATAATTTTGCAGTCTGCAAAGATAGGAATTTTTAATTAAGAAGAAAAAATATATAATATAATAGGTATGAACACATTGGATATCATATTGATTATCTGTCTCTCCGCTGCCCTGATCGAAGGTCTGGTCAGGGGTTTCACGGAGCAGATCATCGCATTGGTGTCCATCATTGCCGGTACCTGGGCAGCGTTCAAGTTCTCGCAGCTTGTCTGCTCCATGCTCCAGCCGTATCTCCAGATTTCCGAGAAGGTCCTGTACGTGATTGTCTTCGTCCTGATGATTGTCGTGGTCATTCTGCTGCTGCGGCTTCTCGGCAAGGTCATCAAGGCCAGCATCAAGTTCGTGATGCTCGGATGGCTGGACAGGCTGCTCGGCGCGTTGTTCGCATTGATAAAGGTTTCATTGATCATAGGAATAGTAATTATACTTTTCAATACGATTAACTCCTCGTTTCATATTGTCTCTGAGTCGGTTATGGAGAATTCCGTCATATACGCGCCGATGAAGAGGTTCGCGTATGGAGTTTTCCCTTATTTTAAAGAACTTCTTTTTAAGAATTAGAAAACATGTCACGTATATTATTTATAGAAACATCTACTGCATTGTGTTCCACCGCCCTTTCTGAGGACGGCAAGATAGTCTCCGTCAGGGAAAACGCTGAGCGCAAGCACGCATCGCTCACGGCTCCGTTCATCAAGGAGATGCTCGATGAAAGAGGCCTGAGAGTGAAGGACTGCGATGCCGTATGTGTAAGCAAGGGACCCGGTTCATATACCGGTCTCCGTGTGGGTGTATCTACTGCCAAGGGCCTGTGCTTCGGCGCGGGCATTCCTTTGGTCGCCATAGGCTCGCTGGACACTCTCGTCTGGCAGGCTATCGGGGAAGGTCTTCTTCCTGAAGGGTGCAAGTTCATTGTCCCGATGATAGATGCGAGAAGGATGGAGGTCTATACTGCCGTTTTCAATGCTGATGGCAGCCAGGCGAGCGAAACTGAGCCGAAAATCATTGACTCGGAAAGCTTTGCTGACATTCTGAGCGAGGGTCCGGTCCTGTTCATCGGCGACGGTGCGGACAAATGCAGGGAAACCATCCTGTCTCCGAATGCGCACTTCGTCCAGGCTTGTCCGAAGGCTGAGTCAATGCTGGTTCCGGGATCGAGGCTGCTGTCTGAGGGCAAAACCGAGGACGTGGCTTATTTCGAGCCGTTCTATCTTAAGCAGTTCGTGCCGACTGTGTCCAAGAAAAAGATTCTGTAGTTGATTTTTATGGTTTTTCGGGGATAGCTTTCTTTCGGAAAAGGCAGTGCAACGGGCATGCACGGCTGATGAAAAGGAGCTGGACCGGAAAGACACGCAAAGATCCGCATTCTGTTTGCGGAAGGTGTAGCGAAAAGTGTTCCGCTGCGCTGTAATAGTATATATAATCAGTTGAATATGAAACGAACAATTTACCAATCTCCGGCACTTTCTGTCGTGGAGATTTTCGCAGAAGCATCATTCTGCCAGTCGAAAGACGTTCATCAGAATTCTTTCGTTTTTTCACCAAGTGAAACTTTCGGTCTTTTGGAAGAGGAGGACTAGGGATGAGGAAGATATTGACCTTCGCGGCCATTTTGGCTGCCGCCATTTCCTGCAACAAAGCGGAAATCATCGTCCCGAACAAGCCTCTCGGCGATTCGGTAACTCTCACTGTTACAAGCACTAAGGTCGGCATTGACGGGAATTCCTATGTATTCGAGCCGGGCGACCGGATTTTCGCTAAGGCTTCGAACGGAAGCACTGCCACGCTGAGCAACACGGCCGATGCGCCGGGCACTTTCTCCGGGACTTTCAGCGAACCGGTCAGCGATGACGCGACCATCGATCTGTCCTACAACTGCGACGGTTTCACGCAGAACGGCAAGCCATGGCTCTCCGCCCACGACGAGCAGTTCTCAAGGGATTCCGACGGCAGGATTCTTCTCAATGCTGAGTTCAGCGCGCCTGCTGGCGTCCGTGCCATAGCCATCACCACCGGTTTCGACGCGACTGTCGATTTCCACGCCAAGAGCCCTGTCTCCGGTTTCGACGGCAAGACGTTCTCCGGCAATGCCTCAATTACCGGCCTGAGCGTGTCCGCCGCCAACGGCTTCACGACTTTTGTCAATGTTCCTGACGGTCTCGAGGGTGGTTTCTACTTGAAATTCTCCGACAGCGAGGCCCGGTCAATGTTCAAGAGCTATGCTTCCGGCAGCGTCATCAGCCAGAACACCAGGGTCTCTGTCAATGAATTTGTGCCAGCGGATGTGCAGTTTGAGGTGAACATCTCAGGTTTCCCGACTTCATACAGTTACTATGCCGCGAACGAGGGCATCGAGGGCATCTCCGCAAAGGATGTAGCCAAAGCCAACAGCATCTCCAACGACTGGATGGGCTCAGGCTCAGCGTCTTACGTCATGACCTCAACGGGGATTCCGTCCAGGCTCCTGACATTCGAGTCCTTCACGCTGAGTGTTGACGGCAAGGAATATGTCAGCTCTGAAGCAGGTTCTTCACGGGAGGAGGCTGGGACGCCAATCGTGGTGAAGGAGACTCCGGGCCACACGTGGGGCCAGAAAGACATCACCGCCACAGTGAGGTACAAGGACGTAGAAGGCAACGAATACACTGCTACCAAAACCATCACGCGCCACATCACCGGCCTGCCATACGTTGCAGCGCCACCGAAGAACAAGGGGAACAATCCATGGAAGATTGATCATACATTGGGATGTAAAATTACATTCAGTGCAGATAACGTGGCCCTGTCAGGGATTATTAATGCTCCATCCATAACATCCCCGGCTTTCCACATCCCTGAGAAACTGGATGTGACTGTAAACACCAATCACAGTCTGGCTAATGCTTATATCTTTTTTGGCGAAAGGAAAACTGTCTTTGAGGTCGCAGCGAATAACGAGACCATAATCTCAAACGGCGACGAGTGCACCAAGTTAGCCATGTCCGGCAACGGCAGTCTCTCCCCTTCAGGCAACACGGTCACCTGCAAAAGCACCTACACCATGGCCGGCCCGTCCGTCACGATCTTCTCCGTCGCCATCAACTACCGATAGCAAATACCGATAGCGAACGCTCACACGCAGAATGCCTCCGCTCAACATGGCGCATTTTGGAACAACCTGAATGTCATACACTTTGGCAAATAGCTATCAATCAAGCGATTACATCAAACGCTCAAAGCCAGGTTACCCTAAAAAACATAGGACCTGGCTTTCTGTATTTTACGCAACTATCAGAATTTCAACCACTTACACGATTTCTCTACTCGCAAGTTGTTCCAAATATTGAACTGCCGGGTTATAACCAACCGAAGCAGCCTTAGCAATCCATTCTTTTCCTTTATAAGGATTGTACATTGTCCCATCGACCTTCATAAACATCAGTCCATATTCGTATTCATATTTTGGAACATGCGACATTGCGCCTATTTTATATACGCGCCGCAAGCCTTCATCGCTTGCAATTCCGAAACTGTTATCAGAATATAAACGGACCAGGTAGTTCAATGTACCTTCATTCACACTCGATTCTAAAATCGATGCCAGATCCTTAACGCTGACGGATTTCGGACGATAACCTTTTTCAATATATAAACGACCGAGATTTTCGCCTCCTCTATGGAAAAGCTTATATCTTTCATAGTAATATTTCCATGCTTCTGAAAGATTGCCTTCCTCTTCGTTAAATGAAGCCAGATAAAAAACTGAAGCGCTATCATGGCATAACCGGCCTTGCTTTGCATATCCGTATGCCTCTTCACGATTGCCGGCTTTCCAATAGAAGTTGGCTAATGCAGAATACGCTTCCTTTACGTCGAGCAGCGATGCTTTTTTGTAATATTCGACTACCCTGTCTTTTACACCTTCGCCGCCTTGCAGTTCAAGCAAACGCCCCATAATGCAATATCCATCCGGACAACCCATATCGATAGCGACTCTGGACCACCCCAATGCCCTGTCCATTTCATTGTTTTGCCATAGGTATTTTATCAAGCTCTTAATCGCCTTGATATCACCGGACTTAGCACCTCTTAAATAATACTCCATTGCCTTTTTTTCGTCCCGCACCAATTTAGTGTTACCATCTTGGTACATCATCCCAAGAAAACCACATGCATCAGTGCACCCCATATCTAATGCTTTGTTATAGTAATGCAACGCTAATGTGAGATTTTGCTTAACCCCGATTCCATAATTGTAAAACATTCCCAGACGCAAAAAGGCAAATGGTATTTTATCGTCAGCAGCTGCCTTCTTTAAGTATTCAAATGAAATTATTCCGCTATCAGTTGGGTCTGCAAAATATTTCGCGTGCATGATAAATGCGGCATAACTGTCACCATACCTTGCCTGACGTTCTGCGATAGTCCAGATTTTTGCAGACAATTCATTGACACGAAGCTCGAGTTTGTAGAAAATCCGGCATAGCTGCTCCTTCGCCTTTTCATTGTCATTCTCGGCAGATGCCATCAATGCCAGTATAGCATCATCATATTCCTTCTCCTTTAGAAGGACCATTCCCTCCTCCAAATCAAAATCGTGGAAACAGCCGGAATCACGCATAATAGAATATGACTGGCCATCCGTCCTGGTTCGGTTCAGCAACAATTTGATATTATCCAGAAGCAATGTCAATTTTCTTTCCGGATCCGGCCATGCATCTATCCAATGTTTGTTATCCAAGCGCATTCTCAACCCATTGTCGACCAGCACCTCTTCAATCACATATGGAATAATTGTCTTCTCCTTCTTTTGAGCATAAGCTATCTCATTCTTGACCCAATCAGACGAAAGTGCATCATCACAAAGGAGCACGACCACAATTCGTGCAGAATTTATAGCATTGACTATGGCATCATCATAGTCTTTTCCTGCCGCCTTACTGTCAAGATCGCGAGGAGCATACCAGCATCTTATCTTCTCTTTTTCGAGAAAATGCACTACTGCCTTTACTATATTTACGTATTGGCTTTTATAGCTGATAAATACATCGTACTTCAGAATCTCCTGATTTTTAGCTTTAGTTCTCATATGTTTTCGTGATTTTAGAAGATGTCGTCCAACCACCGCTTCAGCATCTCTGCCGCTGCGATATCTGCTTTAGCACGAGCTGTGGGAATAGTGTCGGACTCAGTGATTGAAAACTTATTCTGTATAATTATTTCTCCGGCATCCGGTATTTGAGAAAGGCGATGCAATGTTACTCCACTGACAAAAGGATCTGCAGAATGGAGGCGATGAACTTCAATGTCATGAAACAATGCCGGCCACGGATTAAGCCCCGGATATGATGGGAGCAAAGTCGGATGAATATTAAATGCACCTGTCAATGCTGAAAGGTACAGCTCCTGTGAAAGAATATAGGGACAGCGATAGGTCAACATCATGTCCGGCTTCTCTGCTGAAGGGTCAAGTGCAGGGCGACATGACGACACGTCAACTACAGTCAGATCAATCGCATCCATCACAGCAAGCATATCATGCACAGCATTCGGCAATGTCGTGAATATAGTCATGCGCAGCTGTCTCTTCTTCAACATTTCAGTCTATACCTGGAATAAATGAACGACATCCGGTTTCAGCCATCATACGTATCGCGGAGTAAATCAAAGATATGACCGACTCGACATCTTTAATCGAACAGACCTCAACAGGAGAATGCATATATCGGCAAGGCACGCTGACATTTAATGTGGCGACACCCTTCCCCGCCGTCTGCAAAACAGCCGCATCAGTACCTCTGCATATATAACGGCCGACATTGACCTGATATGGAATCTCCTCTTTTTCAGCAACATCACTGAAGATTCGGAAGAGTACCGGATTATTGTCCACTTTGCGTGTAAGTCCGGCACCATGTCCCAACACAAGACATCCCATCTGCTCGGAATGAGACAGAGGAGTATCTGTTGCATAGTCCACGTCCACTACGATACAGGCATCCATATCACAATTCGCACCGATAATTGAAGCTCCTCGTAATGCTATTTCTTCCTGCGCACTGAATATGCAGTGCAGATTAACCGGAAGCCTATGCTCTTTGACAAGTCGAAGTATTTCCAATAACGACAGTACTCCAATCCTGTCATCCAATGAAGTTCCACTCAACAGATTTCCATCTGCCTTTACCTGCGGTTCCATCACAGCAAAATCGCCGGCTTTTACCGAAGAGCCTGCTGCAGATAACGTGTCAATCCACAAATCGCTATCCACTAGTCCTTTAGGTTGTCCGAACTGAGAAGTCTGATCAAATCCTATAACACCTTCAACAACACCTGACCGGGTAAGAATTTTGACGCGTTGACCTAAAAGCACATGGGGAAGCAATCCTCCTACCATCCTGAACCGGCACATGCCGTCCGAGTCAACTCTGGTTATTTGAATTCCAACGGAATCAATATGAGCGACCAAGCCTAAAGATACCGTTCCTCCAGTGTCATATGACGCGTACACATTTCCTAACACATCTGTGCTTACTGCCACTCCCGGCATCGTCTCAAGAAGATTTCTCAAGAATCCGCCCATACGAATTTCATCACCTGAAGGGGCTTCCACCCCTACAAGTTTTCTCAGAAGCGACTCCGCTTTTCCGTCAAATTTCCAGTTATTCATAATAGGCATAGTTATAAATCCTTCCGTTTATCTTCCCGACAACTTTCAGCAACATCTCATACTCTTCTTTGTTCATTTTTGAAACATTGACAATCGGGCATCCGTCCCGTAGATATCTTGCTCGATCCGGAATGATTCCATTTTGACAAGCCCGTTTGTACAATATCGACCCCGGAAACGCAATAATCATATCAAGGTACAGGTGATATTTGTCCTTGTTCTGAAGATACCATTCAACCGAACGCATTGCAAGTTCATAAGTCTCAGCGCTGTCGCCAAGAATTATCCCCGACCTCGCAGTCAGCCCGGCCTCTTTCAGCATCTTCATCGCCGACTCTATCTGTTTTAACGTAATACCTTTGTGCATACTTTTAAGTACCTCATCCACAGCACTTTCAATACCGACAAACAGATAACGGCAACGAGTACCTTTCAGTGTAGAGACAAGTTCTTCATTTACATTGTCAATCCTGAGCTGTATCGACCAATCAAAATCATATTTCTCAACACGGCGACAGAACTCCGCAACTCTCTTATTGTCTGTTGCAAACAACTCTTCGCGCAGTGCAATGTAGTTGATGTTGTAGTGTTCTACAAGGTAATCTATTTCATTGAAAACAGAATCCAATGAGCGCTGGCGATATCTTGTTCCGGACGGATGAAAGCAGAATGTACAGTTGAACTTGCAGGAACGTCCACCGATAACCGAAACTTGAGAGTATCTCTTGGACAAATCGCTCAAATCGGGATTTTCCTTCAAATAGGCAGCATAGTTGAAGCCTTCGTAATCCGGCATTGGCAAAGAATCCAAATCCATAATCTCCGCTCGAGGTGAAGTTTTGACAAGTTCGCCTTCTTTCCGGAATATAAGGCCGTCAATGAGTTCCAATCTTGGACTATCCGCTGACAATGCTTCGACCAGCTCTACCGTGGTTATTTCCCCTTCACCGATCTCACCATAGTCAGCTTCTTCCAAAGCCTCCATCGCAGCTTCCGGATCAGCGGTGATTATACCCCCTCCAACTACTATTTTTATATCCGGCTTAATCTCCCGCACATAGGATATTATACGTTTGACGTCACGATACTCTCCGGAAAGTCCACCTATCGAAAACAGTTGGATATCATTGGAAAGAATGTACTTTTCCAACACCTCACGCTCCGAGCCAGCCTCGTGGTTCAGATTAAGCGTAAACACGTCAGCAATATCCGCACGCTTCAAATAAGCGCTTACCGCAAGCACACCGACAGGCATCACATAATGTCTGTCCATCCCATAAGTCTGATAACGCGGTATCGTGAAAAGGACTTTGATCCTATCTTCAGATTTCCCCATTTTCAATCTTCCCCCTGATATATCCGTCAAAATCTCTTCCTGTATTCTTTTTGAATCTGTCCGCAAGTACAACTACAAGTTGTCTTTTCAATGACTTCTTTACGAAATCACATCTGACCTTTTCATATTCCGGACTGAATGAATGATGAAAAAGCCTGCATCCTCCTCCACAATTCCATTTAGCAAAACAGTTCCTGCATATTTCCTGAGAATAGATATTGCTCTCATTGATGATTCCGGAGAACCTTTCATTATCGAAATCCACCTTGCCATTTTTCACTTCTCCATATGTATATGCGCCATACAATGATTCTTTCGGGGAAGACACTCTGGCACAAGAAGATATGGTACCCATAGGCGACAAGACAATCTTCCCTTCGCAAGTGCGGTCTCTTATCATTGACAGCATTTCCACCGCTACGCTGTCAATCTGGATTCCATAGGTCTCAGCTATTTTTTTCGCCGCATAGAACCCATTAAGAAAATCATCATAGTATTTTTCAAGATCTTCAGGGGCGGGAAATAGCGATGGTGCCAAAACCGTATCATACACAACTCTCTTCAACTTTGGAAATCTTACGTGCAGATGCTCCATCATTTCCGTCATGCTACTTACGCTTTCTGGTGTGAAGGTCGTTCTGATTCCGAACGGATAACCTCTTTCCAGCATCATATCGATATTTGCAGCGACCTTGTCATAACTTCCACGCTCTTTATTCTGAAGCCTTTCAAGAATTTCGAACGACACAGCCATATCGACCTTGTGTTCCTGAAAAAAGTCAATGATTTCTGGAGTTATCAGACTGCCGTTGGTCACCAAACCCACATTGTATTTGAAGGTAGTCCCTTTGGTGACAGATTCAATATACTCTACGGTTTTCTTTATCAGAGGATAACTGATAAGCGGCTCTCCACCACCACTGAAATTGATTATGTATGGGTTTATCTGCTTACGGTCCTTTGCGAACATATAGTCGATAACCGCTTTTATACTTTCAAACGAGACCTGCCCAGAAGAACGCCCCGCCGCCGAATAACAATATATGCACTTGAAATTGCATGTATAATTCGTAAGTATATCCACTTGATACAAGTCGTCCGGAGACTTCGGCAGCCGATGAACAGGTACCTTTCCGCTTGCCTGGAATGTGCTGAGGAGCTTTTTCTGCTGTTCGTCATCAATAACACCTTCAGCACAGTCCTCAAGTTTATGGACAGAATCGGGAGTACCTAAGGCAATGTTCCCGTTCAATGGGGCATAAACGAGCAAAAGACGCTCCGGGTCCACATTCCATAAATCGCCAACCGGAACTACACTTATATCTTTCTCCGCGAGTTTCTTATAATTCATAATATTCTACAATTTAGAGCCGATTTCTTTATACATATCCTTGCCCGTTGATTTCTGATACTTGTCTGCAAGTTCATCCATAAGACTGAAACACAGCATCTTACGATAATAATCACAGATAGCATCAAATATCTCAGAATTATAGACTCTCCTGCTGCTCGGGCATCCGCTACCACAGTTCCATTTGGCATAACACTCCCTGCATTTCTCTATCGTATGGATACTTCCAGATGTCAGTTTTTTGAAAGCTGCATTGTCAAACTCGATCTTGCCATCATTAAGACTTGCGAATACAGCATCTTTATAATCCGGTTCTTTAGGAGAAGAAACGTCCGGGCAAGTGGTCAATGTACCATACGGCGTCAAACATACCAGATTGTAGCAAAACCGCTCTCTTTTGGAATAGTTCAAAAGATGAGAGGAAGATGAGCGAAGTGCAATGCCATATTTCTCGGCTAAAGCCACTCCTTCTCTGAACGACCTGAAATATCTATCGAAAAAATCATGGACAATATCTGTCGTCTTGAAATACCCAGGATCAACAACCTGCTGACAACTGAGTTTTTTTACTTCAGGGAAATGCTGATGACAATATTCCACCATTTCCGGTATTCTATCCACATTTGAGGCTGTAATCGTAGAGCGCACATAATTGTTTATTCCTGCAGCTGCAATTCTATTGACATTTTCAGCCACCTTGTCGAACTGCCCACGCTGCTCGTTCTGAATATCAGGAAGCACCTCGAAAGATATCTGTACCGTAAAGTCATGTTCCTTCAGAAATGCCATCATCTTGTCATCGAGGATAGAGCCGTTAGTTGTCAATGAAAGATGAAGATTGACACCATTCGCTTTTGCAGTACGTTCCGCATAAAGAGTTGATTTTTCCAGCAGGTTCCAAGACAATGTCGGTTCACCTCCACCCATAAACATAACTGTTCTGTCTTTCACTGCCGCACGCTCAGACGAAAGAAAATAATCCAACGTGGTATATACCTGATCTTCTGTCAGTTCTGCTTTGGAACGCCCATTGGCTGAATAACAATATTTACAACTGAAATTGCATTTCTCATTCAGCAACAGGTGCAATGTGCAGAATGTATCAACGCTTACTTCCTGATTTATGGCTTTAAACGCGTCCTGCTTCAAGAGTTTCTGGACAAGCGGTGTATCTTCTCCTTTTTCTAAGGTCTGTTCCAATTTCCGCACCTCATCACCGGTAGAAAGATAGAACACATTGCTCAATGGTGCATACACAAGATAGCAGGCATCTGTTTCTTTGTGAAAAAAGTCTCCGACTGGTATCGGAAACACGTTATTTTTTATCAGTAATTCTGTTTTCATTTCATGTGGCTTTCCAGCATCAGATCCGATACTGTTTCAAAAAAAACAAAAAAAGCACTCTGCTACGCAAAAAATGCGCAGCAGAGTGCAAACACTTCTCTCTTAGCTATTGTTGCAAGCGCAAGAACATCCATAGCCAAACACATCACAGCATCCTGCTGTACAATTGCTGGCGTTCTCATTGACAGTAAATACTTCGGTAAGCATAACTATAAATGTTTGAGTGTTATCTCCTACTCTTTTCCGGCTTTTCGGAATCCGCCGTTAAATTAGGACTACGCCTCGCTTTTATTGAACAAGCTGGCGATTCCTTTTATAATCAGACTAAACAATCCGATTACAGCACTACAAAGAAGCTTGAAAATCCAAGCCACTGCTTCAAACAGTGTTTTTAAAAGAAAATCTACGATATCCATATAATATTATGATTGATTATATTTCCATTCTGTACTATTTCATGACTTTTCTGAAACTTAAGTCATTATTTATCTACTACATCTTTACACATGAAAATGACTCCGAATGCAAATAGTCCTGCGATAATTCCCCAGCCTGATGGAACAATACTGATCAGATTACACCTCTCTGTCAATATCCAATCGACTATTGTATCAATCTGTATCATTAATTACGTTTTAATGATTCAGCGTATGATGGCATACCTGGCCGCATCTTCTACAACGAGTAACAACTCCGAAGTCTGTATGCTCCAGGATCTCCAAATTATCATATCCACATTTTTCACATGTCAAAGTGTATTTATGTCCGAACTTTCTAACCTCAGTGCCACTTCCTATTCCGAAAAGAAACGTAATAGCAATAGAACCTAAAACTCCAACGAGAAGTGCTGTCCAGAAGCCTTCTGACACCCATGCGACAATAAATAAGATAAGAACAGACAGGTAAGCAATCCCATCAACAGCCGCCCAGATTGAGCGCAATGCTCGGCATATCAAAGCTGCTACAGCCAGTATTATAATCCAACCAAATAACCCCATAATTAATTTCAATTTTTTAGTTTCTATTTTCTGTCACAATCACATTAAATCATTTAATTTGAATAACTTACCTTGAGAGGCTAGGCAACGCGTATTTCTCCACATCGTCTTTATGGAGTTCGTATTTTGGTCCATACTTGTATTTTGCGCAGATAGTAATAAGAATCTCCGCCTTGCGGATAAGATCTTCGTCCATGCATAAACCATATTTGAAGGAATCGTATGCACCTTTTATTTCGTAGTGGAGTTTGCCATTCTTAAGCTTTTTCGCACGATACGTCTCTGACAGCACACCGGAAAAACTTCCCGCAAATCGTCCATCTTCCTTAGGAATGAACAGAGATTTGCATTTGTTGTAGCATTTAGTCAATTCTTCCCCATTTCTCCCTTGCATCAAATCGCGGAATATTTCATCCCGGTCATTTAATTCTTCCGGAGAAAGATTATCAAATGAAATTTGGGATTTTACCGGTTCTTCAAAAGATGAATTCTTGTCAGAAGAACTTTTTTTGATCAAGTAAATAGCCAAGATAACAACGGCAACAAAAATTATAAAGCCCATCAGTCTAATTATTAGAAGTTTTAGTGATCCTGTTTAATATATCTATCCGTTTCCTTGTAAGAAACGGAAATAGAATATAACTAGTTGGTATACAGTCAAATCCTTCCGCTTTAAATTATCTTTGCAAATCATAATATGTCCTTTAAATAAGAAATACTATGAAATTCTTGTCTCGGATAGTTTGACAGTCGAAAATATTATATATCTTTGTGCGTCACGTCTGTTTCTTACAAGGAAACGGATGTGTTTCACCACATTTTTCCCTTTACAAATCTTTAATTATCAATTCATTCGCCCGATCAATAACAGACGCATCTATTGAAGCAAGATATATTTGTGTGGTGGCGATAGACTCGTGCCCGAGGGCATCTGAAATGACATTGATAGGCACATTTTTTGACTTGGCTATGGTCGCCCAAGTGTGACGTGAGACATATGTTGTAAGCGTAACCGTCAATTTCACCATATCGGCAATGTGCTTCAATGTGTTATTAATACGGCGCAGGGCTGTTTCGTATTGTTTGCGTTCATCAGTGACAGAACAATCAATAATAGGAAGCAGGTAAGGAGAACTCTTGTTCGAATAGCGGTCAAGCAATTCTTTTATAGGATTTATGATCTTAATGCGAAGCACTTGATTCGTCTTATGTCTCCGATAGGTCAGCACTCCGTTTTGAACATCTGTCTTTCTCAGGAATGCGGCATCTATAAAAGACATTCCACGACAAAAGAATAAAAATAGGAACATATCACGGGCAAATTCAATCTTGGGCTTAAGAGACAGGTCAAGATTCTTGATGCGCTTGATATCATTGATTGAAATTGCCCTCTTGAGGGTTTTCTCTGTTCCAGTGAACACCATTTGAAAAGGCTTGCAATCCTTGGTCAGTTCCTGTTTAACCGCACGGTTATAGACAGCCCGAAGAATACGCATGTAAAAGGATATGGAATTTGATGATAGGCCTGCCGATTTCAGATAAGCCTGATAATCTTCCATCATAAACTGATCTATATCCCTCAATGTAATGTCTTCGTTATCCCGAAACCTTTTGAAACTACAGAGCGCAGCATGATAATTTTTTGCCGTGCCGATGTGCTGCAATTGTCGCAACCGCTCGATAACATCATTCATGAATTTAAAGAGCGTATTCTCGTTTGAGGTGTTCCAGAACTCCGAAATTATATCTTCGGACGAATACTCCTGACTCTTGCGATTGAATTTCTCTATAATGATGTTCAGTCTCTCCATATCACGATGGATTCTCCGAGAAATTATCCGGACAGTTTCCGCTCGTTCGTATTTATTAATTGTCACAAGTCTTGACTGTTTTTCATCCCATTCATCAGAGAACACCCTGTACTCCGTTGTAATTTGCCTGACGGTTCGACGGTGAGTTATTAAATAGATGATTGTGCCCGGACGGTCTGCGACCATTGACGGGCGAAACTTTAGTTTTACTGTTGCCATAACTGTACTTTTATTATTCTATAATGCGTAACAGACATTCTTTTGCCTTCCGCTTCGTCTGTAAAGTTACTTCGGACTTATCAGCATGGAGAACAAATGGAAAAAGTACATAAAAGCTGTGCGCCATACTGCTATTATTTAACAGTATGGCGTATTACTATGATAGAAATTGTCACATTCAGAATGGCCTCAGGACTGCACGGGAACTTCTTGAATGCCTCCGCTCAACATAGGCGCATTTTGGAACAACCTGAATGTCATGCATCTTGGCAAATAGCTATCAATCAAGCGATTATATCAAACGCTCAAAGCCAGGTTACCCTAAAAAACATAGGACCTGGCTTTCTGCATTTTAC